>Ga0302198_10000559_pt1 | contig 42069 bp, 37 predicted proteins | sample II_Bog_N2_2_FD_193521 | JGI IMG/M metagenome (GOLD analysis project Ga0302198, IMG submission 193521) | Peat permafrost microbial communities from Stordalen Mire near Abisko, Sweden - II_Bog_N2_2 | ecosystem: Environmental > Terrestrial > Soil > Wetlands > Peat | place: Sweden: Abisko...
TCACCCTTCCCATCGCCTCGGCCCAGACCGCAACCCAGACCGTGACCCCGCCCACAAAGCACCGCGCTCGCACCGCCGCGGCCTCATCCAGGCTCGTCGCCGCGCCCGCCGCCGCCCCGGCCGCTGTACCCGCCCCCTGTACTCCACCGCCCGTACTCCACACCCAGCCCTACACCCTCAAGCTGGAAACCACCCGCGTCCAGACCCTCGCCGGCGGCACCACCATCACGACGGTAGAAGAAATCGTCACGGCCCGCGACGCCGACGGCCGCACCTATCGCGACACCACCCACACCTTCAACGGCGACGTCACCCACTTACTCTCCATCTACGACTACCCCACCCAAACCCGCTACACCTGGAGCATCGGTCCGAACTACCCCAAGGTTGTCACCGTCTACCGCCCTCGGCCAATGCAGCAGCCCACCCCGCCGCAGCCAGCTCGCCGCTACTACCCCTACCGCACCGAATCATTGCCCCCGCAGACCATCGCCGGCCTCTATGCCAATGGCAGTCGCTCCACCCGCACCGTCCCTGCCAGCTACGAGGGCAACGACCGCGACCTCGTCACCACCACCGAAAACTGGGACTCGCCCGAACTTGGCCTCATGCTCCGCAGCGTCACCGACGATCCCCGCTCCGGCAAGTCCACCACGGAGGCGACCGACTTCCAGCGCACCGCCGACCCTGCGCTCTTCCAGCCGCCCGCCGGCTTCCAACTCAAGGACGCCACCCCGTAGCATTCACTCCTCCACAAAAGTCCCAACGCCTCGTCCCACCGCGCCGCCAAGAACCCGTCACTACGCAGAATCCCTGTTAACCAACACCCGCCCCCATCCGTTGTATGGGCAGACACCCCTGTTGCCTGTACGAAAGGCCTCCATGCTCACTCCCACGCGCGCCGCACACCGATTCGTCCTGACGGCCACCCTGTTGCTGGCCGCGTTTGCGGCCACCCCTGCCGTGCAATCGCAGCAACCCGCCAGCCGCGCCAAAGCAGGCGCCGCGCCCGCACCATCCCCTGGCGACGACGACTCCGCAACCCAGCAGCAACTCCTCAAGCTCCTGCGTCTCAGCCCCACCCTCACCACCGTCGTCGTCCGCGACCCATCGCTGCTCTCGGATCAGCCCTACGTGGACCGCAACAGTCCCGAACTCGCGCAGTTTCTCAAAACCCACCCAGAGGTCGCGCGCAATCCCAGCTTCTATCTCTTCTCCCACCTCAACGCCGGCCGGGGCCGCTCTGAACAGGCGCTCGAACAGAAGATCTGGCCCGATCTGGCCTCCACCCCTCAGCAAAACTGGCAACCTCCACAGCAATCCGGGCGACCCGATTACTCCGAAATGGTTGGCTTCATCGCGGCCGCAATCGCCTTCGCCTGCATCCTGGGAACCCTGCTCTGGCTCATCCGCATGCTTTTGGAAAACCGCCGCTGGAACCGCATCTTCAAGTTGCAGACTGAGGTCCACACCCGGCTCATCGAGCGCTTCGGCAACAACCAGGAGCTGCTCACCTACATGGACACCGAGGCCGGCAAGCGGTTCCTCGAAGCTGCCCCCATTCCGGTCGACTTCGGCAACGGCCAGCAACGGCTCCCCAATGCCGTCTCCAAGGTGCTCATGTCGCTTCAGATTGGCATCGTGCTCACCCTGCTCGGCACTGGAATGATCTGGCTGCGCCACAGCGTCCCCGACCTCGCCATCCCGCTGCTGGTCTTTGGCATGATTCTCCTTATGCCTGGCCTCGGGTTTATCATCACCGCAGCCATCACCTGGTCCCTGGCCGCACGCCTGGGCATGATGCCGCAGCATCCACACGCATCGCAGCCCAACGGCAGCCAGCGCCAGTGAGCCCCAATGCCCCGCCGTACGCCACCGGAGCGTGTACCGTTGAACTGGGAAGTCGCCATCCCGCGGATCCAGACCGGCGCAGCCGCGCAGGCCGCCGGCCAGCCCATGGATAGCGAGGCCTTCGCCGCCTTCTACCAGCGCTCGGCCCGCTCCCTCTGGGCCTACCTGGCCCGCGTCTCCGGCAACCCAACCCTGGCCGACGACCTCATGCAGGAGGCCTACCTCCGCTTCCTCGGCGCCTCCGGTATCGGCGACGGAGAGGTCGCCTGCCGTCGCTATCTCTTTCGCATCGGCACCAACCTGCTGCGCGACCACTGGCGCCGGCCCGGCACCTCCTCCATCGACGAGCTGCCCGAGACCCTCTTCACCGCTCCCGACCGCTCCGCCGCCAGTGACGCCTCCCTCACCCTCGGCCCCGCACTCGCCCTTATGCGCCCGCGCGAGCGCCAACTCCTCTGGCTCGCCTACGCAGAGGACTACACCCACATCGAGATCGCCGAGATCACCGGCCTGCATCGCACCAGCATCCGCGTCATGCTCTTCCGCGCCCGCCGCAAGATCGCCCGCCTGCTGCGCGAACAATCGTCCGCGACAGGAGGAGCCCAATGACCCTCCGTCCCTGCCGCCGCGAGAAAGAACTGCTCACCACGCTCAGGACCGGGCAGTGGCCCCAGGTCTGCGACCCGGACCTGCGCGCGCACATCGACTCCTGCAGCCTCTGCCGCGACACCGTCATGTTGAAGGCGGCCTTCCAGTCCACTCTCGCCGCCACCCGCAGCGCCGCCCCGCTCGACTCTCCCAACCTGCTCTGGTGGCGCGCCCAGCTGCGCCGCCGCAACGCCGCCATGGAGCGCCTCAGCCGCCCCGTCGCCGGAGCCCACCGCTTCGCCCTGGTCATCAACATCCTCGCCGCCCTCGGATTGGCCCTGGAGCTGGCTCTCCACAGGGACCTCTGGAGGCCATGGCTCACCGAGCTCTTCCATCCAGCCGCACTTCCTTCGCTCACGGAGGTAGGGCAGTCGGCACTCTTCCATCCCGCCGCGCTTCCCTCGCTCACAGACCTCGTCCAGAACTGGAGCCTCGCGCTCCTCATCCCCGCCGCGGCAGCCATCGCCATCCTCAGCGGCGTGGCCATCTACCTCGCCGCCGAGCGCCCCTGAGCATCATTCCAGACGACCCCATACCGAAGCGTCCTTCCGGACGACCCACACCGAAGCGTCATTCTGGACGAAGTCCAGAATCTCCGTAGTTCGCCCCACCTCTGACCCCACAAATCCGCCTCGCAGTCATCATTCGATTGAACTTGTCATTCTGAACGCAGTGAAGAATCCCCGCATTTTTTACGCCCGCACAATCCCGCCTCCCTCACGCGCGCAGTCACCCCAAAGTTGTCAACCCATAAATCTCTTATCCCATTCATTCCAAACAGAATATAGGCGCATACGAGTTATGCTCCACATGCTATGCTTTAACTAGAGTCAGAAAGGCAAAGCGAAGCCCCGGCCTACCGGGGCTTTGCTTTGCCCTTCTCGCCGACCTTGATATGCCATCCCGTACGATAGGAGCGGGAGCCTGAGCACGCTCGCTGGGATCGCATCGCTCACGATTTGCCCGAAAGGTGTTGTCGACTTAGTCACTTCCCTCCGCTAAGCCACGTATCGTGAAGACTTTAGCCAAGGGGTAGGGGAGGGGGGGGTAGTCTGCCGCAAGCAAGCCGCACCACCGCAATTCGCCTCATCGCTATCGACATGGACGGCACACTCCTCGGCGACGACGGCCACGTCAGCCCGCGCAATCTTGCCGCCATCATGGCCGCGGAAGCCGCCGGCATCGAGGTTGTCGTCGCCACCGGCCGCCGCCATTCCTACGCCATGCGTGTCCTCCGCCCGCTTGGCCTTGGCGCAGCCAATGCGCTCATCAGTTCCAACGGAACCGTCACTCGCACCCTCGGCTCGTTCGGCTCGGAGCCCGTCGCGTCGCAGCCGATCGCCCGCACCAACCTGCCCCACGCCACCGCGCTGTGGCTGTGTGGCCACATCGGCGAGTTTCGCAACGCCCTCGTCCTCACCTTCGACCGCGTCGGCCCCGACGGCGACGACGAACGCGGCGCTCTCGTCGTCGAGCACCTCGACGAGCTCAACGCCAGCATCGGTCGCTGGATGGCCGCCAACGAACCCTACATCGCCCACGTCGTCCCCATCGAGAACGCTCTCAGCGACTCGCCGGACAACGTCGATTCGCCCATCCAGGCCATGCTCTGCGGCACCGTCGAGCGCATGGCCCGCGCCGAGGCCCGCTTGCTACAGCATCCCGGCGTCGCCGCCTCCGGCCATCCCTCCGGCCGCTCCGGCAAGACCATGAACGGCGTAGTCCCCGCAGAGTTGGGTGCCCCACTCGTGACAGCCTCACCGTCACGGGTGGGATCAGAGTCTAAGGATTCGGAGCCCATCCTTACCCTCCACCGCACCGAATACCCCGACCGCGACCTGTCGATTCTCGACATCCTGCCCGCCGGATGCTCCAAGGGCGCCGCGCTGCTTTCGCTCGCGTCCTTGCGTGGCATCGCCGCGGATCAGATTCTGGCCATCGGCGACAACTGGAACGATGTATCGATGCTGGAAGTTGCCGGCACCGCCGTCCTGATGGACAACGCTCCCGCAGACCTGAAGGAAGTCGCCCGCACAAGCAACTGGCGGCTTGGCCTCTCCAACCGCGACGACGGAGTCGCCGAAGCCATCGAAGCCGTATGCGGAGTGACCGTCCCATGAACGGCGTGCCATCTTTGCGCGGAGCGAAGTTTCAACCGCCGTGTTGCAGCGCCTTCGGCAGCTTCTCGTAGATCCCGCCGAACCCGCCGTTCGACAAGATCGCCACCACGTCGCCCGACCGCAACTCCGGCACGATGGCCGCAACAATCGCGTCTGCATCCGCATATACGGCCGACTCGAAACCGCGCGCCCGCAACGCCGCGGCAACGTTTTCCGGATGCAGTCGCTCCGCCGCCGGAATCGCCTCGGACTTGAACACCGCAGCCAGCACGCTGCGGTCCGCCAGCGCCAGGCTGTCGACCAGCGCCGCCTCGAACACGTTGCGCCGCAGCGTATTCGAACGCGGTTCCAGCACCGCCCAAAGCCTGCGGCCCGCGTAGGCCGTCCGCAGCGCGCGCAGCGTCTCGCGGATCGCCGTCGGATGGTGCGCAAAGTCGTCGATGATGGTCACGCCGTTCACCTCGGCGCGCACTTCGAGCCGTCGCTTCACCGACCGGAACGTCGCCAGCGCCTCCGCAATCGCCTCCGCTGGAACGCCCTGCCCCGCTGCCAGCGCCGCAGCCGCCGTCGCGTTCAGCGCGTTGTGTTCGCCCGCCATCGGCAGCCGCAACTCCGCAAATGGAGCGCCCGCGCGCAGCAGCGTCCAGTGCGTCACACCGCCCTCGTGCCGCATCTCTGTGATGCGCCAATGCGACTCCAGCCCAAAGCCGTACCGCTCCACGGCGCAAAACGCCTTGCTGACGCACTCGCTCACGTTCTCGCTGCCGTCGAACGCGACCACGCGGCCGCGCCGAGGAATCAGATTCACCAGCCGCTTGAACGCCGTCTTCACCGCCGCAAGATCGGGATAGATGTCCGCGTGATCAAACTCGACATGGGTCAGAATCACGGCGTCGGGAAAGTAGTGCAGAAACTTTGGCCCCTTGTCGAAGAACGCGGTGTCGTACTCATCGCCCTCGAGAATGAACGGTCGCGCCTCCGCGCGGACCATAAAGCTGGTGCCAAAGTTCTCGGCAACGCCGCCGATGAGAAACGACGGGGCAAATTCCGGTCGCGTCCGCGATGCTGTTTCGTAAATCCACGCGAGCATGCTGGTCGTCGTGGTCTTGCCATGCGTTCCGGCCACGACGAGCGATTTGCGGCCCGGCAGAAACTCATCGTGCAGCACGGCCGCCATCGACGTGAACGGAATCCGTGTGTCCAGCACGTGTTCCAGCTCGACGTTGCCCCGCGAGATCGCATTGCCCACGATCACCAGGTCCGGCCGCGGCGACAGGTTGGCCTCCGCGTACGGCTGATGCAGCGGAATTCCCAGCGCCGCCAGCACATCGCTCATCGGCGGATACGCCGCGGCATCCGAGCCGGTAATGCGATGTCCCCGCGCCTGCAGCATTCCGGCCAGCGACGCCATCGCGGTGCCGCAGATTCCAATCAGGTGAATATGTTTCGAAGTCTGCATTCTCTTAGCAGCCTAGACCTTCACCGACGGCTCGACAAAATCCAGCCGCGGATTCTCTGCGCTGGTCAGGTCCAGCCGCGCGCGCACGCCCAGCGGCAGCGTGATGTTCGGAGTGTCGACGTGCCCGGATCGCAACCCGATTGCGATTGGCCCGGCGAAGTCGCGCAGCGCGTGCAATATCGACTGCTCCACTGCCGCTTCTTGCTCCGGCGCGACGCACTGCCGCATGTCGCCGAAGACGATACCGCTCACGTGCTCCAGCATTCCCGCATAGCGCAGATGCAGCAGCATCCGATCCCACTGATACGGCTTGGTGCCAATGTCTTCCAGGAACAGCACGCGCGGCTCCTCCGCAGTCGCGGGCAGCGCTGCAAAGGGCGTCCCCAGCGCTTCTGCGTAGATCGACAGGCACCCGCCGGAGAAAGTCCCCTCGGCGACGCCGGTCCGCAGCACGCGCAGTCCATCGCTCCGCGTCAGCGGCCAGTTCGCGTCGCCGCCGAATGCATGCTGCCAGCTGGGCGCGTCAACGCCATCGGGGCGCGCGAAATCCGCGGCAACCATGGGCGCGTAGAAGGTCACCAGCTTTGCTTCGCGCGCCATCCAGATATGGAGCGAGGTGTGGTCGCTGTAGCCCACGAAGACCTTGGGGTTTGCGCGAATCAGCTCTGCGTCCAGCAGTGGCAGCAGCTCCGCCGTTCCCCATCCGCCGCGCGTACACAGGACTCCATCGATCACAGGATCGGCAAACGCCGCCTGCAGATCGCCGGCGCGCTGCTCCGCTGTGCCCGCATAGTAGAGCGGCCCGCGATCCAGCGCGTGCGGAAAGAGAAGGGTGCGGTATCCGAGCCCGTGCAGGCAGTCGATGCCCGCCCGCACGAGTTCCGGCTTCGGAGTGCTTGCCGGAGAAACAACCGCCAGCGTCGCTCCCGGCCTCAGCGCCGCCGGCTTTACCAACACGCTCAAAGTACCTCCGCCTCGCGCTCGACCCTGGGCGGATCGGCCTGGAGCGCCTCGCCCTGGCACACGATTTCCGCTGGCCCGGTCAGCAGCATCCCCGCATCGTTCGTGGGCCATACTGTACGCTGTGCACCGCCCTCGGCAATCGCGGTTAGTTCGCGTGCGGTCTCGCGCAGCACCATCGCCGCCGCTGAGGAGGCGCATGTCCCCGTGCCCGATGAGGTCGTCGGCCCGCAGCCGCGCTCGAAGATGCGAAATGCGATCTCAACTGCCGAGCGCACCTGCACAAACTCCACATTGGTGCCGTGCGGGAACAGCGGGCTGAAGCTGATCTTCGCTCCAAGCTCCTGCCAACTTAATCCATGCGCGCCGAAGTCCTCGCGCTCCACAAACAGAACGAAGTGCGGATTGCCGACATTCACCATCGCACCGGCCACATTGCCCACACCCGGCAATTCAATTGTCCGCGGCATCACGCGCGGCACGCCCATCTCGCTCTCAATCTGGTAGCGCGCGCCGTCGCTTCCGATCACGCGACACGTCCGCACGCCGCCATGCGTCCCCAGCGCTACCGATTGCAAGCCTTCGCTGTGCGCCAGCCATGCCGCTACGCAACGTGTTCCGTTGCCGGAGAGTTCCGCTTCGCTGCCGTCTGCATTGAACAGCCGCAGAAAGTACGTGCCGTCTGGCTTCCGCTCGAGAAACTCGATTCCGTCGGCGCCAATGCTGGTGTTGCGCGAACACAGCCGCAGCGCCAATTCCGCATGCGCGCGACCAGCCAGCGCTTCGTCGAGGATGAGGAAGTCATTGCCGCAAGCATGCGCCTTCACAAACGGAATCATGGGCGGGTCAATCCTCTTCTTCGTCACGGTAGCTGACGACGGTGTCGGTCGCGGCGCTTGCAGTCAGTTGTGCCAGGAGCGCCCGGTGCCGGGCCTCGCTTACGGAGACGGTGAAGATAACCCTCCGCTGCGCACCCACCTGGCCTTGCTCCATGATGTTCAGCCGCATGTGCTCGCGATCGAGCACAGCCAGAATCGCTGCAAACATTGTGTTCTCGTCGCTGCCCCGCACTTCGTACAACATGGGAAAGCGCTTCCAGTTAGACCGCGCCTCAAACAAGCCGACAAATTGCAGTGCAACGTAGACGATGAGCGTTGCAATGGCGGATACAAAATATAGCCCGGCGCCGCACGCCATCCCAATGGCTGCCACGACCCACACAGTTGCCGCGCTGGTAAGCCCCAGCACGCGGTTGCGCGTGTGCAGGATGAGTCCAGCGCCCAGGAATCCGATGCCCTGCACAATGTTCGACGCAACCTGTCCTTTGTTGGTGCCGATATCTCCGGCGAGCACCGGCGAGAGCACGGTAAAGAGCGCCGATCCCATGCAGATGAGCATGTTCGTCCGCAGGCCAGAGGCCTTGTGCCGCCACTCGCGCTCCCATCCCACGATGCCGCCCATGGCGCAAGCCATCAGCATGCGCATGGTGGTGCCCTGGAACAACGCCATCTGTTCAATCGTGCTGAAGTGAGTTGGTAGTTGAATCATCATGGCGTCATTTGATCTTCGCTGCGATGGTAGCACTCCGGCTACTGTTCCTTTTACTTGCCCGTTGACGCTCCAGATGCCGGCTGGATGGCCGACTGGTAGATATGAGCGCAGGGCTGGCCGGTACCGCACAAAATGGACAGTTCCTGTAGGCCCTGCGGATGCTGCGCCACCGACCTGGCCACCGCGTCGCCATCGAAGGCAATCACGTATGCAGCATGGCCCGCGGGGTCTTGCAGCGCGGCGTGCCAACTGTCGTAGTCGCTCTCGTTGATCGTCTGGCGCAGCGGGATTCCCGCGTCCTGCAGTGCGCCAATGTGGTCGGATTCCGCCATCAGGATGGGCACGCCGGGCGGCAGGTCGTCGAGCGCCAACGCGAGGTCGCGCTCAAATGGAACGCGCGTCGTTGCGTTCACCAGAGCTTCCTTCAGCACCAGCGGAGGGCTGTAGTCCGCCAACGTGGTGGACGGGCGGTGTCGCAGCAGGCGCACGCATTGCTGCACCGCCGCGGTACCGTAGATCATTGCCAGCGAGTTGACGCACGCCAGCGTCAGCAGCGCCGGGTACAGCCACCGAGCCAACCTGCCGGTTCTGCCTGCGGGGCTCGCGTCCGCGCTGGCTGCGTGTTTCAGCCGGGACTCCAGCGCAGCAGCCGCCATGCAGGCAAACAGTGCCAATGCCGGAAGCGTCTCCATGCCGTAACGAGCGTTGTAGTACGAGTGCGGCCAAAGCTGCGGGATGAAGATAGGCACGGACCCGTAGGCGACGGAGTAAACATAAAACACCAGTGGCACCCACAGCAGCAATGACGCGAGGCTCGCCCTGCGCCGAACCGTCGTCCACAGGCCAGCCAGAGCGGCTGCCATCACCACGAAGCCCGTCTCCCATGCCGCAGCCACGACCTGTACGGTGCGCGTGTAGAACAGCAGCGCCCATGCCGGATTGTGCCATCCGCGGTAGTGTCGCGAGCCCGGTGGCGACGTCTTTTTCTCAATGGCCGGCGCTGAGTACGGACCGCGCATAAAGTCCAGCGGGTCATGGAAGAAGTGCTGGTTGTACCAGAGCCACAGTACGGGCCCGGAGATGGCCAGCAGCGTGAACAACGCGAACGCCGTGGCCACACGACGCCACACGTCCCTGGCTCGAGCCAACTGCCACGTGACGATGCACCATGCGGCGGCGCCGACAATCCAGCCGTCGTAACGCGTGAACACAGCCGCAACGATGAGCAGGCCGAGTCCGATTAGCCGCCGCACGACTTTCGACGTGTGCGCGGCCTTGATCTCGTCGACACACTCGACCGTCCATAGCGTGATCCAGATCAGCAGCGCAAGGAACACCGGCTCGGTCATGGCCGTCGTTGCCAGGTAGAGAAGGTTCGGATTCAGCGCGTAGAACGCAGTCGCTACCACCGCCCATCGCGGCAGCAGCATGCGGCGGCACAGGCGATAGAAGCCGGCGACGCCTGCGACGTAACACGCGATGGAGGGCCACGCGCCCGCCAAACCGCTCTGCCACCATGCCATGTTCTGCACAAACGGCAGCATCAACAGGTGCGGCAGCGGCAGCCACACGCCGCCTAGCTGCACCAGGCCAGGGTTGCGTGTATCGAGAATCCTCCGCGCAATTCCCAGGTGCGCCACCGCGTCGCCGTAGAGCAGAACATACCCGCGCGAGAAGCTGACCATCAGCGCCATGAAGGCCAGCAGGGCCGCGGCCAGAATGACCGGCAGCATCTCTTCGCGCACGGCCGGCCGCACCTGGTTCCAGTCGATCGGTGTCGCCGGGGCCGATGTGCTCAGGCGTCCGAGCCGCGCAGACCGTGAGCCGCGTGGGGCGACCACGGTGCGTTCCGGCTTATTCGACCGCGGTGTCAAGGTGCGAAATCTCCCGGAACAGATCGAATCGCGCGTCGATCTCCGCGCGTGTGACGCCCTGCAGCCGCTCGGTGCCGAAGCGCTCGACCGCAAAGGAGCCCATCACGCCGCCGTAGAACATCGCCTTGCGAAACGCAGCGGGGGTGAGCTTCGGTTGCGAGGCCAGATAGCCGTAAAAGCCCCCGGCGAACGAATCGCCGGCGCCCGTGGGGTCTACAACCACCGCCAGCGGCAATGCAGGAGCGCGGAAGGGGCGCGGCGTTTCCCCGTCTGCGAACGACCGCTTGCTGAAGAATGCTGTCGCGCCATACTCGCCGTGTTTCACCACCAGCGACTTCGGCCCCATCGCCATTACCTTCTCTGCTGCAAGCACCGAATTCGTTTCGCCGGAGAGCATCCGCGCCTCGCCGTCGTTGATGAGCAGCACGTCGAGTTCGCGCAACACAACGGCCAGGTTTGCGGCATGGTCCTTGATCCAGTAGTTCATGGTGTCGCCGCACACCATGCGCACATTGGGCATGGCAGCGCGCACGCGCGCTTGCAGCACAGGGTCGATGTTCGCGAGAAACAAGTACTCCGTGTCGGTGTACGCCTCGGGTATCTTGGGCTCGAATCGCTCAAAAACGTTCAGGTCGGTGCCAAGCGTCTTCGCCTCGTTGAGCGTTCCGGCATACGATCCAGTCCAGTGAAAGCTCAGTCCAGGGGCTCGTTCGATACCCCGGGTATCAATGCCGCGCGCGGTGAAGACTGCCTCGTGCTTGGGCAGGAAATCCTCGCCGACGACTGCGATGACGCGCACGTCCGTAAAGTAACTTGCGGCCAGGGCAAAGTGCGTCGCCGCGCCGCCCAGACAATGATCCACCTTGCCATGCGGCGTCTCGATACTATCGAATGCCACGGAACCTACCACCAGAATCGCCATGCTCCCGCTTTCTTGTGAATGAATTGGAGTGCGTCTTAGGCCCATCTTGAATGCAACCGCAAAATTGCTACGGAATCCGCTACAGATACTTGTCCAACAGCAGCGCTAGCTTCTGTCTTGCCGCCGGCGGAATCGCCTTCCGGTCCGTCAGGATGGCATGCTGCAGTGCGCTGGCGCAGGCGCAGTTGCGTTCCGCAGGCATCGCTGCGATCGCCGCTTTCACCACCTTGGTCGCATTGTCCGCATTCTTGTGCAGCACCGCGACCACCTGGTCGATGGTCACATCGTCGTGGCCTTCGCGCCAGCAATCATAGTCCGTCACCATCGCTATTGTGGCGTAGCAGATCTCAGCCTCACGGGCCAGCTTCGCCTCCTGCAGGTTGGTCATGCCGATCACGTCCGCGCCCCAGCTTCGGTACAGGTTCGACTCCGCGCGCGTGGAGAACTGCGGCCCTTCCATGCACACGTAGGTCCCGCCGCGCTTGCCCACCACGCCAACCTCCGCGCAGGCCCGCGCGAACACTGCGGAGACCGTCCCGCAGACCGGATCGCCGAAGCCCACGTGAGCGACGACACCCTCGCCAAAGAATGTTCCCACGCGTGCGAAGGTGCGGTCGATGAACTGGTCTGGGATGACAAAATCCGTTGGCTTGTGCTCTTCCTTCAGCGAGCCGACGGCGGATACCGAAAGGATGCGCTGCACGCCCAGCATCTTCATCGCAAGGATGTTGGCGCGGAAGTTCAACTCGCTGGGTAGCAGCCGGTGTCCCCGGCCATGGCGCGCCAGAAACGCGACCTTCCGGCCCTCGAGTTCGCCCAGGATGAAAGCGTCCGACGGGTCGCCGAAGGGGGTTTCGACCCGCTGTTCCTGCACATGGTTGAGTCCGGGCATGGCGTACAAGCCGCTGCCCCCGATGATGCCAATCTCTGCCGTCTGCAAGTCCCTGGCTCCTGTTCCGATTGCGTTCTGATGCCGAAGTCCCCGCTCAGGCTCGATCTGCTGCCGGACAACGCACTCGTCTAAGTATATCGCCGGGAGGTCGATTCTCAGCGGCTCTGCCTTCAGGGATGGATCGAGATCAGTCCAGCCTTGACCAGGCCGGCCGAGGACATGATTCGCACCAGATTGAGGCCTGGGTCGTCGCCGGTGGCGCCGGTGCTTTTCCGCGTCGCGTCGGCCACCTGTAGGGGCGCGTCGGACTGCATGCCAACGATGCTGTCCCGCAGATTGCGCGCAAGCGGCAGCGGAAACCCTTCGCTGACAAAGACGCTGGTCCCCGAGAGCGATAGCAGAACGTCGCCCTCGTTCGTTGTGTAGACCTGCTCGTCCGCGTCCGCCTCGTCCTTGGTCCGTCGCACCAGCCCAGAGTATTTCCGCGGCAGCTGCCCGGCATACACGCGCAGGAAGGATCGCGCGGAATCGTCGTTCTTCCACTTGGATTCGTACAGGATAGCGATCGAGCCGGTCGACTGCTTTTGCTCCTCCGTTACGGCCGACTTGCGCTGCGCCGCATAGTAGATGCCGCCGTTCCACTCCGGAGTCAGCGCGTCTGAAATCTGCTCGCCGCCGAACAACTCCGTCAGGATACGGACGTCGAACTCGCCCATCACACCCACATCGTAGGGCGTATAGTCGGCGTCGATCAACGGATGTATGTCCGGAAGCCGCAGCACGGGCACCGGGACATGGGCCATGTACGCATCCGGGTGCAGAATCTCGAAGCTCGAAGACGGGGGATTGGCCAGCACCGACGAGAATGCAGCGTCCTGGCCGGACTTCACCAAAATTGCATCCTCGAACGCCAGACCTTCGCTGTAGGGAAACAGCAGCGACTGCTGCAGCAGGAGCGGCGCCCGCGCCAGCAGCGGCGATCCGCTGGTGTCCGAGACAGTGCTCTTCAGCCGCGCCATCATCTCCGGCGAGGTCTGTAGCTTCTTGCCACTAGGCTCCAGCGAGTAGTCGAGAAAGACCACCATCGCCTGGCCTTCGGTCACGGCGTCGCGTGCCGTATCGCCCTCATCCGCCTGAATGTGGCGATTGTCGTCGTCCGCGGTCTTTGCGATGTCTTCCAGGCCCACCTGCGACCACTTGGTCAGGTTCACCCGCTGGTCCTGCAGCGCGTGTGTCAACTCATGGGCCAGTACCGGCTTTTGCTCCTCCGGCTCAATCCAGTTCAGCAGGTTCACGGTCTTGGTCTTGTCGTCGTAGAATCCCGCTATCTGTTCCGTCAACAGCGAGATCATGAACGGCTGTAGCTTGAAGTCGCGATCCAGCAGGCCGAATTTCTTCAGCACAACCTCCGACCGCTCCATCCGCTTCGCGCCCTGGTCGTCGTTGAACTTCTCGCGTAGATACTTGTTCACCTCGTCGCGCGTAATCAGCTTCCGCTTCACGCTGTGTTCGATCGGCAGCTTGGTGTCGGCGCTGGCAAAGGCCAGAATCTCGTCCACGGAACGGAAGAGTTCCCTCCCTTGCTCCTTGGTCAGCGGGGGATGCACCGCATCCCCAACCGGTGTCGGCTGCGCTGCCATTGCCGCGGCGGGTGCTCCGGCAGCGGCTGGGGGAGCGGTCTGCGCATGCGTCTGGCAGCCGAGTATCGCCGCCAAAGCAACCCCAGACAGACTCACCGCGCCAAGGGAAATCCACTGCTTGCGGCCCGCTTCCAACCCGATCCGACCTGAAGCCAAACCCACCCAGACCTCCGCGCAACCTCCATATTGGGTCGCTATAATCAACAGTGTACGCAGTTTCGCGCCGCTTTCGATATGGTCCCCACTCTCCAACCCGCCGATTCCGCAACCGCAGCCGAACTCGACGCCATTCTTCACGGCGCCGCCATAGCTCCGCTCGATGACATTGGCTGGATTCGCGTCACCGGCTCCGACCGCGTGCGCTGGCTCAACGGCATGGTCACTAATAACATCGCCGCCCTCAAGCCCGGTCAGGGCTGCTACAACTTCGTCCTCAACGCGCAGGGCCGTATCCAGGGTGACCTGACCGCCTTCCTGCTCGAAGATTCCATCCTGCTCGAAACCACCCGCGACCAACTCCCCGCGCTCCTCGCCCACCTCGACCACTTCGTCATCATGGACGACGTAGAGCTCGCCGACATCACTGACCAGCGCCAAGGGCTCCTGGTCGCCGGCCCTAAAGCAGCCCAAGTTGTCGCCGCAATCGACATTTCAAGCGAGGACGAACTTGAACCATTGGAGTTGGTTCATGTGAGCTGGCATTCAGCCCGCATCGATCGCATCAACGCTCATCGCCCACTCGTCGCGATGTTCGAAGTATGGGGCGATGTAGCCACACTGAGCATCGTTCGTGAGCAACTCATGATCGCCGGCGCCACCACTGCGTCTCCCACCGCCATCGAAGTCCTCCGCATTCTATCCGGCACGCCCCGCTACGGCGTCGACATCCGCAACACCGAAAAGGCCCACGACCTGCCGCAAGAGACCGGCCAGACCCGCGCGCTCCACTTCAGCAAAGGCTGCTACCTCGGCCAGGAGATCGTCGAGCGCATCCGTTCGCGCGGCAACGTCCACCGTACCTTCCACGGCTTCCAGCTCACCGGCGAGCTTCCCGCCGCAGGCGCCGCACTCATGGCCGGAGGAAAACCTGTCGGCGAGCTCACCAGCGTAGCCTCCATCCCGCTACCCGGCAGTACAGTCCAGCTCGCCCTCGGCTACATCCGCCGCGAAGCGCTGGACCGCAACCTGACCGTGGAGTATCCCGGAGGGATCGCAACGCCGATTACCCTGCCGTATCTGATCTCCTGAATCCAAGCCGCTGCTGCGGTATCTGACTTCTGAATGAATGAGAGTGTGTGACCATGTCTGAACAGAACAAGCCCTTCGTCGTGACGGACCGCCGCAAGTTTACGCTCGACGGAACACCTCGCCCCGATGCCGACCCTTCCCCCGAGCGGGAATCGCCCATCGCCGTCGCGCCTCCCGCGCCGGAGCCACCGCTGGAGTTCAAGCCGTCCAGTGACCCCACCGCGCCCGAACCGCCGGTCCCGGCAAGTCAGCCCCCGGACGATCCCCAGCTTCCGCCGGCCCCCACCGCAGCGGAGATGGAGCAGGCAAACGCCGCCTATCAGCAGACGTCCGAGCGCCTGGAGACCGCCGTCCGCGCCGCCAATCCCGGGATGGACCATCCTCCGGCGATGAGCTTCGAGCAGATTGTGCAATCCATTTACATGAGCACCATCCTCCAACTCGGCGGAACCGCGCAGGAGGGTCAGCAGCCGCGGGTGGACCTGATGGGCGCGCGTCAGAGCATCGACATGCTTGCCATCCTGGCCGGGAAGACCAAGGGCAATCTGACGCCCGCCGAAGCGCAATTGATGGACACCGTACTCTTCGAGGTCCGCATGGGCTTCCTGGAGGTGACCCAGGCGCTGGCGCGCTCCGCCGCCAACCGGCAGCCGCCTCCCGGAGTAACGGGTGCGCCAGGCGCGGGCTCGCCCGGCCGCCCCAGCATTGTGCGTTAGGCCCGAATGGACGCAACCCTCACCTTCCTCGGCACCGGCACCTCGATGGGCGTTCCCACGCTCGGGTGCGACTGCGCCGTGTGCGCGGACGCCGCCTCGCCCACCGGAGATCCGCGGAACCGCCGTACGCGCCCGTCCGTCCTCGTCTCGTGGGAGGGCCATCACATCGTGATCGACACTGGCCCGGACTTTCACGCGCAGGCCATCCGCGCCGGCATCCGCCGCCTGGACGCCGTGCTGTACACCCACGGCCACGCCGACCACGTTCTCGGCATGGACGACCTTCGCCCGCTCAGCTTCCACAATCCCGATAGCCTGCCGCTCTACGCCGACGAAGCTACCGCAGACACTATCGAACGCATCTTTGACTACACCTTCCGCAAGCATGATCGTTACGCTACCAGCGCTCGCGTCCGCCTGCATCGCATGTCGTCCGAGCCGGGCGCCGCGGTCGACCTCTTCGGCGCGCACTTCCTCCGCGTTCCCATCACCCACGGCCGCCACACTATTTCGGGATACCGCTTTGGCTCCGCCGCCTACCTCACCGATCTCAGCGCAATCCCCGCCGCCAGCCTGCCGCTGCTCACCGGTCTCGACGTCCTGGTGCTGGACGCCCTGCGCCACGAGCCGCATCCCACGCACTCAAATCTCGCAAACTCCATCGCGCTCGTAGAGCAGCTCCAACCGCGCCGGGCCTTCTTCACCCACATGTCCCACGACCTGGACCACGAGACCACCAACGCCACGCTTCCACCCCACATCCGTCTCGCCTACGACGGCCTGCAGGTGCGCTTCGATATCGCGCCGGAAAATCACACCGCATGAAGATCTACCGCCAACTCGACGAACTCCCTGCCGCTCACGCCCCCGTCATTGCCACCATCGGCAACTTCGACGGTGTGCACCTGGGCCACCAGGGCGTGATCGCGGAGGTCATCGAGCGCGCGCGCTTCCTCGGCGGCACGTCGCTTGCCATCACCTTCGATCCCCACCCCGCGCGCGTCCTTCATCCTAGTGAGCCGAAGCAGCTGATCACGCCACTACCCCGCAAACTGGAGCTGCTGGCCGCCACCGGCATCGATACCTGCCTCGTGCTGCCCTTTACGGACGCGCTCCGCCACATGCACCCGCGCGATTTCGCTACTGAAATCCTGATCAATCGCATCCACGTCACCGAAGTGCATGAGGGCGAGAACTTCCGCTTCGGCTACCACGCCGGGGCCGGAGTGGATGGACTCGAGGCCCTGGGGCGTGAATTCGGCTTCGCTGTCATCGTGTATGCGCCGCGCTTCGTTCACGGCGCGGCCATCTCCTCCAGCCGCATACGCAGCCTCATCGGCGCTGGCGACGTGAGCCACGCACGCGCACTGCTGGGCCGTCCGTTCTCCGTTGACTCCACACCTGCGCCCGGGCGTGGATACGGCAACAAGTATGCAGTGCCCACCATCAACCTGGCACCCTATGCCGAACTGCTTCCCGCACATGGCGTATACATTACGACCCTGACCGTGGGCGCCGGGCCGGCCGCTGAGGCCTTCGAGGCGGTGACCAATGTCGGCAATCGCCCCACCTTCGGCGCGGACTCCTTCGCCGTGGAGTCTCACCTGCTCAACTTCCACGAGATTGCGCTGAGCGAGGTCACACCGTTGCGCCTGACCTTCCTGCGCCGCCTCCGCGCCGAGCAACGCTTCCCCACCACGGGAGCCCTGCGCAGTCAGATTGCCCGCGACGTCACCCAAGCCCGCCGCTACTTCACGCTCTGCAAGGCAATTGCATAAGGCCCTACTGAGGCGGAGCACCCGCCGGCACACCCATTGCGGGCGCAGCCTTTGGCTCTGCATCCGGCTCGGTCGCGTCCGGGTCCGGCTCGGCCGCAGGTTTAGGAATCTGTTTCATCACCGGCGAATCGGCCGCTCCTGGCGGCGGCACATCCAGCTCTTTCTTCGGAGCATTGCCCTCCGGGAACGTCTCATCCGGCTTGTTTGCAATGGCCGCCCGCATAAAGTCCATCCACATCGGCAACGCTGCCTTCGCGCCGGTCTCCTTGTCTCCCAAGGACTGCCGGTTGTCGTACCCAATCCAGGTCCCGCAGGTCACTGACGGCGAGAATCCAATAAACCACGCATCCGTGAAATCGTTGGTGGTGCCCGTCTTGCCGCCCAGCGGATGCTTCAACTGCGCCGCCGCGGCGCCTGTACCGATGCGCGTCACCGCCTGCAGGAACTGCATCATCGTCCGAGCTGTCTCGACAGAGATGACCTCGCTCACCTGCGGCGGAGCCTCGTCCAGCGGCACTCCATCTGCCTGCGTCACCTTGCGAATGGTGTGCGGCTCAATGCGGATGCCATCGTTCGGAAACACGCTGTACGACTGAACTTGCTCAAACAGGGAGATATCCGCTGCGCCGATCGCAATCGGCAGAAACGCCGGAAGATTGCTCGTCACGCCAAAGCGGTGAGCCGTCTCAATCACTTTACGAATCCCAACTTTATCGGCCAGCTTCAGCGCGGGGATATTCCGGGACTCCGCAAACGCATTCAGCAGGGTCATCGAGCCCTTGTAATCGCCCTCGTAGTTATGGGGCGTGTACGGCCCGTTCGGCGTGTAGAAACTCACCGGCCCGTCCACGATCATGTCCGTCGGCTTCGCGCCTGCCTCCACGGCCGTGGTGTACACGTAAGGCTTGAACGACGAGCCCACCTCGCGCTCCGACTGCGTGGCCCGGTTGAACTGCGACAGCGCAAAGTCGCGCCCGCCCACCATGGCCAGCACCTCGCCGTTGGAGTTGTCCACCGCCATCATTGACGCTTGCACGCCCGAATCCTGCTCCAGTTCCGCATGCACAATTCCGTCCGCAGAGTTCGCGCCCAGTTGCACGTACACCACATCGCCCACAGTCAGAAAGGTGTCCGCCGTCTTCTGCTGGGTCCATGCCCAATCCGCAGGCGTCATCTCGGCGCGCAACGAGCCAATCTTGATCATTACCCGCGCCGGAGAAACCTCCATGACCAGTGCGTGATAGTAGCCGCCCTTCTCGATCGATTGCGCCCAGTCGGGATGCTCATACTTCTCCAGGTCCAAGCCTGCCTGCACAACGTTTTGCAGATGGCCCTTCCACCCGTGCCGACGCTCGTACGCCGCCGTGCCGTCCAGCACCGCCTTGTTCGCCACCAGTTGCAGATCGAGATCGAGCGTGGTGTACACACGCAGCCCTGCGCCATGCACCTCCTCTGCCCCATACTCCTTCTCCAACTGCCGCCGCACCTCCTCCACAAAGTAGGGCGCCACCGAGTTCGGCGGCGGTTCAATGTGCAGTCCCAGCGGAGTCGCCGCGGCCGCCTGCTCCTCTGCCGCTGTAATCTTGCCGTCCGCTCGCATCTCGCTCAACACCAGGTTGCGCCGCCGCAACGCGCGGTCCGGATGATTGATGGGCGAGTAGGATTCCGCGCCCTTGGGCAGCGCCGCCAGCAGCGCCGCCTCCGGCAGCGTCAGATCGCGCACATGTTTGCTGAAGTAGAACTCCGATGCGGCCTCAAACCCATAGGTCCCATGTCCCAGATAAATCTGGTTCGCATACATCTGGAAGATCTGGTCCTTGGTAAAGACCCGTTCGATCTGCATGGCCAGCAGAATCTCCTGCAGCTTGCGCCCGTAGGTCTTCTCGTTCGACAGGAACAGATTGCGCGCCAACTGCATAGTGAGCGTGGAGGAACCCTGCGCACGGCTGCGGGAGTGAAGGTCGCGCCAGGCCGCTCCCACGGCGCGAAACAGGTTCACACCCCAGTTGCGCTCGAAGGTCTTGTCTTCAATGGAGATCAGCGCCTGCCGCAACACCGGAGGAAAATCGGTATACGGCAGCACCACGCGCCGCTCCAGCGCAAACGAGCCAATCTCGCGCCCATGGATGTCCAGCAACTCGGTGGTTGTGTCGGGGTGATAGCGTTCCAAGTCGTCGATCTGCGGCAGATCGATGGAATACACCAGCATGAGACCACACATGATCCCAAATAGAGACGACAGCCCAAGCAGCGTCACGAACGTCGCGCGCGCTGCAATCCGCCGGGTGGGATACGCCGGCCCGTGGAGAACGTGGAAGCTCGTCGGACGACCGAACAGCCTCCGCCACCACGGCTGCTTCACCCGCCCTGGGGACTCACGCTCGTCGTTGGATAAACTCGGCACCGCCCCTTAACCGTAGCATGCGCCTTAGTGCTGCAACAGTCCGGGCGTCCCGGTACCATGGGCCAGAATATCCAACCCCTTGGTCAGTTGTTCATCCACTGTCACGCCAGATTTCTTCGCGGGCGCCGGGGTCGTCGTTTCCACCGGCGTCTCATCGTCGACGCCCGCACCCTGGTCCCCCTCCGGGGCCACCACAACACCGGGAGTCACGCCTTCGTCCTGCAGCTTCTTGCCCGATGGCGACTCATACTTGGCCACGGTCAGAATCAGCGCCGCTCCGTCTGCCAGCTCGAACGTCTTCTGCTGCGCCCCTTCGCCAAAGGTCTTCTCGCCCACCAAATCCGCGCGCTTGTTGTCCAGCAGCGCCGCGGCCACCAGTTCCGCCGGCCCCGCCGTCCCGCGATTCACCAGCACCACCACAGGCGCTGTGCCCTGAATGGTCTTTGCCGCGTCCGCAGAAAATACCTGCTTCGGGAACTTCTGCCCTTCCAGCGTCGCAATCGTCCCGCTGTTCAGCAGCATATTCGCCAGCCGCGTCGCCTCTGCCATGTCCCCCGCGGCTACGTCCCGCAGATCCAGCAGCAGCTTCTTGTTGCCGGCCTTCTGCATCCCCTTCAGCTTGGTCTCCACCTGCTGCACGTGGTCATGGTCCAGAATCTCCGGCTTCAGGTAAAGAATCGATGCGTTCTCATACACCGCGTCCTGCACCGGGGGCACCGCCGTCACGCCGCGGGTCATGGAAACCTTGTCCGGCTCCGGTTTGTTCGGACGCACCACGCCAACCGTCAGCGTGCTGCCCGGTGCGCCTTCCAGCATCCGCTGGATCATCGCAAGAGAGATGTTCCGCGTGTCCTGGCCCTCAATCGCCTCCAGAATATCGCCATCCACCAACCCGGCCTTGTCCGCTGGACTTCCCGGCACTACCGATACCACCGTCGCATACCCGTACCGCTTGGATACGTTGATGCCTGCCTGCGCCTTGCCGCCCTTGTCCGCCTTGTAGGTCTTGTAATCGTCCGGCGTCAGGTAGCTCGAGTCCGAATCCAACGACTCCAGCAGCCCACGCAGCGCTCCGTCGGTCACCTGGGGGATGTTCGGGTCCGTCACATAGTCCGTCTGGATGTGCCGCAGCACCTCGGTGTACACGTTGATCTGGCGGTATGCGCCCTCCTGGCCGGTCGAAGCAGCGCTTACGCCGCTCGAGTTCACGCCGAGAAATACCGTAATTACCAACGCAACCGACACCGCAAGCAGCAAAATCTTCGAAATCTTAGGCATAAGGCGGGGACACTCCCAGAAAATGGCGGACGCTGACCGATCCAGCGGCACAGGTTAGACGCACCCGGACTGTGCCCCGGTATCCAAAATCATACACTCTCGCCCAAGGAGTCGCGGGCGCCCCAGTGCCCAGGCAACTTGCAAATTGTTCATTGGTGGCGGTGATTGGAATCGAACCAATGACCTACGGGTTATGAGTCCGTCGCTCTAACCATCTGAGCTACACCGCCGGGTGTACAAAGACTGCAACAAGGCAGGACGCGCGCCGGGTCCCGTTCACAGGGCTCCGCAGCACAACTTCCCTATGATACGTGAAACGCCCCGGCGAGTGAAGCCGTTGGACGGATGCTCGACGGGAAGTCACTGCGCGCTCTCGAATATTTGGGCCATTGCATTCGACGGACTGGCATACTTAGTCTTGAACCGCTTGCGGTCCGATAGAACTGTTAGAACTGCCCACGAATGAACAATCCAGCGCTCCCCATACGCACCCTCGGCGTCATCCCCGCCCGCCTCGCCTCCAGCCGCCTGCCCCGCAAGGTTCTCCGCGAGATCGCCGGCCGCCCCCTTCTCGCCTGGGTCGTCGATGCTGCCCGCGCGTGCCAGCAACTCGATCAGGTCCTGGTCGCCACGGACTCCGACGAAGTGGTTGCGCTCTGCAACCGGCTGGGTGTCCCTGTGCAGATCACATCGCCCGATCTTCCCAGTGGCACGGACCGCGTCCATGCCATCGCGCAACGCATCGATGCGGACATCTACGTCAACGTGCAGGGCGACGAGCCTCTCCTGCGCCCTGAACACATTGCCGCCTTGCTCCGCCCGTTCGCGCACCCGCATGTTGACGTCACTACCCTCAAGGTTCCCTGCACCCTGGAGAACATCGCGAATCCCAACGCCGTCAAAGTTGTCACTGCCGCCGACGGCCGCGCGCTCTACTTCTCTCGTGCCACCATCCCTTACCACCGCGACCCCGCCGATCCGGCTCCGCAGTATTGGAAGCACATCGGCCTCTACGCCTATCGTCGCGCCGCACTCAACCGATTTCCCACATTACCCACCAGTCGACTTGAGCGCAGCGAGCGTCTGGAACAACTCCGCTTCCTGGAGAATGGCCTCGCCCTCTACGTTGAGCCCACCGAGCACGACACCATCGGCGTCGACACCGAAGCAGACCTGCATGCTGCAGAGCAGGTCCTCCTTGCCCGGTCTGTCTGAGCCGTCTCCCCCGGGCGCATCGCAATCTCAGCCCGCACGCTGCGGCTTCATTCCTCTCCTTGGAACTTGTGGCTCCGACGCAGCAGGCCCTAAAAAGTCGCACGTCCGTAAAAAATATTTAATCGATTTGCACAACTATGCATCCGGCATTGTGTCTTTGTGAGCGGGCGGTTTGAAAGTAACTTAGGCTACTTGGGGCCGCTCAACAACAGTAATCCCGGCGATGACTCCGTACACGAGCGCGCCCAGGAATAATTCGTTCAATCGAGGGAAGGCCATGCTGGGTCATTGCACCCCTATGCCCCCGCATGCTCTTTCATCGATGCTCCTGGGAGAGTGGCCATCGAGCCAACTCGGCAATCGTTCCAAATAAGCTACGGAGCACGCAGAAAGCGGAGTGCCCTATGTCTCTATTGTCGTTCTCCAAACTGCAGTCCTACAACTCGTCGAAAGATTTTCGCAAGTCGATCGCCTGTCTCCTCTCCCTTGCCACCGCGTCGCTGGTGGTAGCCGGTTGCGGTGCGTCGTTGACCCAGGCGACCGCGTCTGGCAGCGTCGCTGGTCCGGCCTTCGTCGTCGGCACGGACGCCCCCATGGCCAGCGTCACCTCATTCTCCGTGCAGGTGCAAAGCATCAATGCCATCACCTCTGGCGGCACCAGCGTCCCGCTGCTCAGCGGCGAGCCTACCGTCGACTTCGCCCGCTTCAACGGCCTGCAAACACTGCTGGACATGAACGATGTTCCGGTCGGCACCTACACCAGCGTCGCCATCACGCTTGGCCCCGCAACCATGAGCTACCTCAACAGTGTCTCTGGGTCCGCGCCCACCATCCAGTCCGAAGCAGCGACCCTGACCAACTCCACCGTCACCATCCCGCTCGCTTCGCCCCTCGTTGTCACCGTGGCGCAGCCGGTCGGCTTGCATCTCGACTTCGATCTGCGTAAATCCATTCTGGTGGATTCCAACGGCCAGATCACCGGCCAGGTGAATCCCAACTTCGATGTCAACGCAGTTGGCACCGGGGACTCCGGCGCCTACATTGACGAGTTCGATGCGGCTGTCGTCAGCGTCGCCAGCAACGGGCTGTCCTTTGTCATCCAAGGGCCACATGGCCGCCAGTTCACCGTCAACATCACCGGCAACACCGCCTGGGACAATAGCGAAAGCATCACCCAACTGACCACCAGCAGCATCGTCCAGGTCTCCGGCATTCTAGACCGCGTCGACGCCACCATTGACGCCGACGAAGTCGCCATCCTCTCGCAGAACGGCTTCTTTGCAGATGGCCAGGTCACCTATGTCACGCCTTCCTCCGGCGCAGCCACCAGCTTTGACCTGTACGTCCGAGGCCTGCTGCCCACTACGACTGGTCTCACCCTCGGCCAGATCGCACAGGTCAACCTGACCGGCAACGAAAACTTCTTCATCTACCGGATGCACAATCCGCTCACGCAGTTCCTCTTCAACTCGAGCCAGTTGCTGGCCGGCCAGGCAGTCGCCATCGGTGGACCCGCGACGGGCGCAGCCAACCCGAACGCAGTGACTACCAAGCGTGTTGTGCTGCGGCACTGGGGCTACAACGGGACCGTCGTCCCCAGTTCCATCAACACCAGTGCCGGTACATTCCAGATGCAGGTCAACGGATTCGCCGGCCTGCTGATACCCGAGACGGTCACGGTCTACGTCACTAGCGACACGACGTTCCGCTCCGGCCTCACCGCGATGAGCAGCATTACGGCCAGCACCAACGTGCGCGCAGTCGGCCTGCTGCTCAAGGACCCCGTATCGGGACAGGCGATCCTGCTGGCCCGCTACGTGGATGCCCTCAACTGAAGAACACTGCAATCATCCCAATCGCCGGAGCCAGGGTCATGGCTCCGGCGCATCTTTTCTTCCTGCAGGTTTTGTTGTCGTTCCGCTGCTCTTTTGGCTGTCATTACGCAGCCGCGCGGAGAAATCTGCTGCTGCCTTTATTCGCTGGCCACCGCAGCAAACCGCAACTCCAGCGCACCCTCCAGCACCCGCACCGCAATCGTTTCCAGCGATGCTGCAATCCAGGTCGCCTTGTCCAGTTGTTGCATCGAGTGCGTTCCCAGCACGGCAAGCACCTGCGATCCAGCCGCAATCCCGGCTCCCACTCCCGACGGCGCATCCTCCACCACCACGCACTCCGCAGGAGCCAGTCCCAGCAACTCCGCCCCGCGCCGGTACGGCTCCGGATCGGGCTTGCCTCGCACGACCATATCGCCCGAGATCAATCGCTCCGGCACCGGAAGCCCTGCTGCCGCCAGCCGAGCCACCAAAAGCCTCCGCGTCGCGCTGGTTACAATCGCCCACCGCTCCAGCGGAAGACTCTCCAGCATTGCCTTCGCGCCAGGCAGCACCACAATGTCGCCGGTATCGGCAATCTCCAGGTCCTCGATCACGCGCAGCCCTTCAGCAACCTGCGCCTCATCGAACTCCGGCTTTAGCATCCGCACCACATCGACCGCGCGTGTGCCATGCGGAACGTTGTAGCTCTCCGCATTCTCAACTCCGTAGAGTGCGCACCACTGCCGCCAGCACCGCACCACCGAATCGACAGAACTGATCAGCACGCCGTCCATGTCGAACAGCAGTCCCTTGGTCTCCACAGATACCGCTTCCAGCTTCTTCACCTAACCCCCACATGCACTGATACGCCGCCATCGCTGCCGTATCGGTCGAAATCAGCCTGATACCGACGAGCGAGCGGCGTCTTCCACACCTCCGCCCACGTCGCCCAAACGCTCATTGGCAGCTCACCCTCAGGCGTGAAGACCGCAAACGTCCCGGGCTCAATCTCAATCTTCTTCATTCCCTCGGGAACCGCCGCAGCCGCATCGACGGCGCATCCGATCACCGCCGTGTACGCCCCCATAAAGTCGGCTTCGTATTCGCAGTACACGCCGTAGACCGCATCGTCCAGCCGTGCATCCACCACCGCCGCGCCACCCATCGCATGAAATCTGCGCCACAGATCGCCAATCTTCTCAGGAGTCTCGTTCGAAACCCGCGCGCAGATCCCGAGAATCGTCAATCCGCCCTCGTGACGGACCTCGAAGGTCAAGCCGGCCGCCCCGCCAGCACAAACTGTCGCGCAGCTTCCAGAATCTGCGTCACGCTTGCCACCGCACAGCTCTCGCAGTACACGCGCAGCAGCGGCTCCGTTCCGGAGGCACGCAACAGCAGCCACGTCTCCGCCGCATTCTGCTTGCCAACGCACGCCGGATTCTCCAGAAAGAACTTGATGCCGTCCATCGTCTCCACCCGCAGCACCTTCATCCCGGCCATCGTATCGCCGGCCGTCAGTGCGCGCGCGCGTGCAATCGCCGACTGCTTCAATTCCTCGTCAATGTGCATGTCGATGCGCCCATACTGGTGCTCGCCAAACTCTGCCTGCAAGGCCGCCACCAACTGGCCCAGCGTCTTCTTCTCATCGGCCATCACATTCGCCAGCAGCAGCGCGTTCAGCAGCCCATCGCGTTCCGGCAGATGCTTGCTGATGCCAACCCCGCCCGACTCTTCGCCGCCCACCAGGATGTCATGCTCCAGCATCAGGTCCACCACAAACTTGAATCCGATACCGTGCTCATGCAGCCTGCGTCCATTTTTTGCGGCAATGCGGTCAATCATCTTCGTGGTGTTGAAGGCACGCGTCAGGTCGCCTGGCCACTGCTTGCGCTCGACCAGCCACTTCGCCAGGATGGCCAGGATCTTGTGCGCATCCACCACATTGCCGTACTCGTCCACGGATCCAATGCGGTCCGCATCGCCGTCTGTAATCAGGCCCGCGTCGCACTTCTCCGCCACCACGGCCAGCTGAGTCGCATGGATGTGCGGCAGAATCGGCTCTGGATTGATCCCCGGAAACAGCGGGTTCAGCTCGCTGCGTATCTCGACAAAGGGAATCTCCAGCCGGGTAAAAATCGACGCAATCACGCCGCGCCCGCAGCCGTACATATCGTCGATCAGAAACTTGTAGCCCGACTTCTGAATCGCTTCCAGATCGACAAACCGCGCCAACGCCGTAATGTACTCGGGGTTGAAGTTCACCGCTTCGATGCGCGCCTTCTTCGCGGCGTCCGGCAGCGGCACGTCCAGGTAGCTCTCAATCGCGGTCATGATCGAAGGCTTGCCCGAGCCGCCATAGCTCGCCTTATACTTCACGCCATTCCACTCCGCCGGGTTATGGCTGGAGGTAATCATCACTCCGCCCGCTGCCTTGCGTCCGCGCACCGCATACGAGAGCGCCGGCGTCGGCGTGATCTCCGAGGCCAGCGAAACCGGAATTCCCGCGGTTGCCATCACCTCCGCCACGGCACACGCAAACGACCGCGAACCGAACCGAGTGTCGTACCCAATACATACTCCGAGTTTCGGATCCTCATGCTGCAGCACGTAGTGCGCAATGGCCCGCGCGGCCACCCGCACATTGGCAAAGGTAAAGTCGTCGGCAATAATGCCGCGCCATCCATCCGTCCCAAACTTGACCGCTGACTTTGTCTCTGCCATAGCCCGTCCGTTTCTCCCTGTGGTGCTGCGATGGACAATGTCGTGCTCGGAAGGTCCTGAATTCGCCGTCTCTAAATCAAATCGTCTCGACCGCCAGCCTTCAACTCCGCAACCACCTTACCCACATCCTGCGAGCGTTCTCTCGTGGTAATCAACAGCGCATCCTCGGTCTCCACCACCACCAGGTCGTTCACGCCAATCACGGCGACAGTCTTGCCCAGGGCGTATACATAGTTCCCTTGCGCATCGATCACCACGCTGCCCTTCTTTACGCCATCAAGCACGTTCTTCCGCCCGCCTTCCTCTGGAGAGCCCTCCGCCAAGTGCTCATGCAGCGACGCCCACGACCCCAGGTCGTTCCATGCAAAGTCCGCCGGCAGGCAGTAGATCTCCGACCCCATCTCGCCTTTGGCCGAGCGCCGCTCCAGCACCGCATAGTCGATGCTGATGTTCTCGCACTGCGGATACACCTCTGCAAATACACTCTCAAAGTCAGGCGTCCCAAATGCCGCCGCAATCTGTGCCAGCAGCGGCGCCATCTTCGGCGAGTGCTCCCGAATCGCATTGGCCAGCGTCCGCGCGCTCCACAGAAAAATCCCGCCATTCCACACGTAGTTTCCAGAAGCGACAAACTCCTCCGCCCGCACCCGGTCCGGCTTCTCCGTAAACCGCTTCACCCGCCGCACCGGCACGCCGGAGATCGCACTCTCGGCGGACGCTCCCAGCTCAATGTAGCCGTAGCCGGTCTCAGCACGCGTCGGCGGCACACCCAGCACCACCATTCGCTCACCGCTCGCCGCCAGTTCAATCCCCGCCCGGATCACTTCGACAAATCGCGCTTTGTTTGCCACCACATGGTCCGACGGAAAGATCCCAATCACCGTATCAGGCTCTTTCGGCTCCAGCAGGAACGCCGCCAGCGCGCATGCGGGCGCCGTATTCCGCGCCACCGGTTCGCTCAGGATGTTGCTCCGCGGCACCTGCGGCAACTGCTCCGCAATCACCCCGTCCAGCAGCTTGTTCGTGATCACCCAAACGTCGCTCGCCGCGGCCAGGGGCAACAATCGGTCCAGCGTCTGCTGGATCATGGTGCTGTCGCCGTCCAACTGCAACACCTGTTTCGCCCTGGCCTTCCGGCTCCTGGGCCAGAAGCGCGTCCCACTGCCGCCTGCAAGAATCACCGGAGCAAACCGAGGCCCCGTCGTACCGTCCGCACGATTCATAGTCACCCATGTTAGTGGAAATTCGGCGCTTAGCCTAACGTCTTGAAGTACTCCCGCATCCGCTTCACACCCTCGTCAACCACATCCGCAGACACGGCATAGCTCAACCGCACATGTTCGCTCGTCCCAAACGCCTCGCCCGGGACCACCACCACATGCGCCTCCGTCAGCAGTCTGGACGCAAGCTCCGACGCCGACTTGATGCCGTCCTGGCCGATGAATGCGCTTACGTTCGGGTACACATAGAACGCGCCCTGCGGCACTGTGCAGGTCAATCCCGGGATCGTCTCAAACCCCGACAGGATCTGGTTGCGCAGCTTCAGGTAGTCCGTCCGCATCTCCGCCACGCACTCCTGCGGTCCCGTCAGCGCCGCAATCGCCGCCTTCTGCACAATGCTGGTCGTGTTCGACGTGCTCTGCGACTGCAGCTTGCTCATCGCAGAGATCACCTGCTTCGGTCCCAGCGCAAATCCCGCGCGCCAGCCGGTCATCGCGTACGTCTTGGAGAGCGAGCCCAGGATCACGACGTGCTCCTTGCAGTCCGTAAACGTCCCGCCGCTCACCGCCGCGCCGGTAAAGTTCAGGTACACGTAGCACTCGTCCAGCAGCACGTAGATGCCGCGCGCATGCGCCAGGCGGACAATAGCCTCCAAATCTGCTGGCGATACGACGGCGCCTGAAGGGTTCGACGGAGTATTCAGGATGATCGCCTTGGTCCGCGGCGTGATCGCAGCTTCAATCATCGCCGCTGTAATGCGAAAGTCCTCGCGCTCGTCGCTCTCGACCAGGACCACCTTACCGCCCGCATACTGGATGATGTCCTTGAACGACACCCAGTACGGCACCGGCAGAATCACCTCGTCTCCGTGGTCCACCAACACCTGCACCGCATTGAACAGCGCCAGCTTGCCGCCGGTTGTGAATACGCACTCCTCCACGGAATAGTTCGAGCCAAAGTCCGCCGAATGCCGCTCCACTACCGCCTTGCGCACCGCCGGCATGCCCGCCACATTCGTGTACTTCGAGAAGTTCTTCTCGATCGCGTCAATCGCGGCGTCCTTGATGTGCTTCGGGGTGGCAAAATGCGGCTCGCCCGCGCCAAAGTTGGCCAGGTTGGTCCCCGCCGCCTCCATCTTCAGCGCCTCCGCGGTAATGGCCATCGTGGCCGACACTTCAATCCGGTTAATCCGGTCCGTCAAAACCTTCATCGCCGTTGTGCTCATAGTCACCAGTTTGGCAGATTTATTCGTTCCAAGAAAGCCCGATTCTCCAGCAGCTGTTCTTGACGAGACGCCTCTCCCTCTTTCGTTCTCCGCAGTAACCCTTTCGTGATGCGATGTTGTGCGTACGAGCCTGTATTATTCAGCGATAATCTGTTCTCCAATCCAGGGGAAGTAAACCGTGTACGAACCTTCGAGAGCTCACCGCAGCACCCATATCCCTGCGCTTGATGGAATTCGTGGCATCGCGATCCTGCTCGTCCTGGGCATCCATTTCTTCTACTCAGGAGCGTTCCCTCAGTTGCCTCCGCGATTCGCATTTGTGGGAAACGTTTTCGCCTTCGGTTGGATGGGAGTCGACCTCTTCTTCGTATTGTCAGGCTTTCTAATTACAGGCATCCTGCTGGATACCGCCGGCGCACCCAACTACTTCCAATCTTTCTACGCCCGGAGAACGCTTCGCATCTTTCCCGTTTACTACCTCGTCATCGCTGTGTTCCTCTGCATCCTTCCATTTGCCTCACGCTCCGTGACGCTCGGGCTCTTCCTGCCCGGCTCCAGCCTGCTTACTGCCAACCTCTTCTACCTGCAAAATTGGTGGATATGCTTCCATGGATGGGCCAAGACAGGCGTCATCGGAGACTATTGGAGCCTTGGAATCGAAGAGCAATTTTATCTGGTTTGGCCCTTCGTCGTCCTCAAACTGAGCCGTCAAAATCTTACCGTGTTCTGCGTCATGACCTGTGTATTTGCGCCTTTTCTACGTCTTCTGCTCCTGCAAAACGATCCCAGGTCAACGTTGGTGTTCGCGAGCACGATCACGCGAACGGACACTCTTCTTTGGGGCGCACTGGTTGCCATCGCCATCCGAACTCCGGGTCTCGTGCAGAAGGCGAAGTCCTATCTCAGCCCCATCCTTTTGACAACCGCCCTGTTCGTCCTCATCATCGATTTCCCTCTTGGTGAGTTGTATTCCCGCGCTCTTATCACTCAAAGCATCGGCTATACCATCATCGCCATCGGCTTCGCCGCCTTCCTGTTCAAGGCTTACCTGGTCGACGGAACATCAAGTCGCCTGGCGTCGTTCCTCCATACTGGACTTCTGCGCAGCTTCGGCCGCTATAGCTACGGCATCTACATCTATCATGGCTTTCTGATCGTCGCAATGAAGCTTGTGTTCGGGCGAGCCCCCTGGTTTGGACACTCCATCCCTGGGGCCGTAGTCCTGTTCTTTGTGTTCTTCGCGTCCAACTATGGCGTGGCCTACATCAGCTTTCATGTCTACGAGAAGAACTTCCTGGCACTCAAGTCTCGATTCAAGGCATCCGGCTCCCATATCCCACTGTTCGCCGCACCCCTAACTGCAATGGCGCTCACCTCTTCCCAAGTAGAAGACCTGCGCTAAGATCATTCTCGCCAGCGGCGGCATAGCGCTATCCGACGTAGCCTTTCCGCACCACCCAGGTCGTCATCGACCGCTGCCCCTGCACCACCGTCGTCTTCAGCGGATCCACCAGGCTCCCACCCAACTGCCGGGTTCGTCCCATCAGCATCGCCTCGTCCACCAGATACCATGCCTGCCCGTCCGGCATCCGGAACTTCCGCTCCGAACCACCCACCCGTTCAAACTCCATCCCAATGGTCGACGCCAGCCGGCAAAACAGCATCCCGCCCGGCCGCAGCACCCGCCACAACTCCCGCACCATCCCATCGAACTGCTCGTCGTCCGCTGCAAAATGCAGCACCGAATTGCACACCACCACATCTGCGAACCCATCCGCAAATGGCATCCGCTCCACTGCCGCCACTTGGAAGTTCTCTGCCGGCAGCCCCGGCGCCAACTCCCGCACGACCCTGCGCACATACTCCACGGCCTCCGCGCTTTGATCCACGCCAAAGACCTCGTACCCCTCGCGCAGCAGATACACCAGGTTCCGGCCGCCACCACATCCGGCATCCACCACACGCATCCCCGGCGCTATATTCCCCCGCCAAAGCTGATCAAACAGGTAGATGTCGATCCGCCCAAACTGCTCCTGCAGGCCCAGAGGATTCGACCTCCCAGCCGCCACTATGCGCTCTTCCCCTTGGCCGTCATCCGCCGCACCACCAGCGGCGGCACCAGCGCCGTAACATCCCCGCCCAGCTTGAAGACTCCCTTGATCAGCCGGGAGCTGACATACGTGTACTGCTCCGTCGGCATCATGAACAGCGTCTCCAGGTCCGGATCGAGCTTCCGGTTCATCATCGCCATGGGAAACTCGTACTCGTAGTCGGTAATCGCTCGAATTCCCCGCAGCACCGCCTTGGCGCCCTGCTCCCGGGCAAAATCCACCAGCAGACCGTCGAAGGTCGTCACCGACACGTTTTTCAGCCCGGACTCGGCAATCGCCTCCGCGATCATCTCCAACCGCTCCGCCACCGTGAAGAGCGGGGCCCCTTTATCGGAATTCCGCAGAATCGCCACCACCAGTTCATCCACAATCTTGGCCCCGCGGGCAATCAGGTCCAAGTGCCCATTGGTCAGCGGATCGAACGTTCCCGGATAAATCGCTTTGACGGTTGACATACTTGAGCAGGATACCGCAAGCCCTCTGCCCCGGCGCTGATCTCTGGATCTCGTCCGTAAATAATCCCCGCCCGGTGTAGACTTCCCCGGACCCGGCGGCGTCTGTCCCTGTAGCTGCTCAAGAAATGGCCGGAAATCAGCCGGCCACAGGTTAGGAGCTGCCAGGAAAGTCCATGGTGCCTGCAAACATACAGACGTTCTCGCTGCTGTCCTCCGGCCTCTCCTTCGGCGCCGCCCAGGAGCGCACCACACCATTCGACGATATCGAGAACGTCGTCGCCCTCTACCAGCCCCGCGTCTTCCGCTTCCTGCTCGCCCAACTCCGGGACCGCGATGCCGCAGAAACCCTTACCCAGGAGACCTTTCTGCGCGCCTGGAGCTCTCGCGACAGCTTCCGCGAAGACTGCTCCGTCCCCACCTGGCTCATTCGCATCGCCCTCAACCTGGCCCGCGACCACACTCGCACCGGCCGCTTCCGCTTCTGGAAGCACGCCTCCGCCAACGCCGTCGATGTAGCCGAGGTGGCCGCCAGCGTTCCCAGCCGCGAGGGCTCTGCCGAGTCGCAACTGATCGCCCAGCAGCAGGTTGCACACATTATGGAGACGGTCGCTGAGCTCTCCGAGCGCCAGCGCACCATCTTTCTGCTGCGCTTCCTGGATGAGATGGAGATCCCGGAGATCGCCGCCGCCACCGAACTCCCACTGGGCACGGTTAAAAGTCACCTCTACCGAGCGCTCCACGTCATCCGTACCCGCCACAGCAACTTCACCACGGAATCCGCACCCAAGGAGGCGCGATGACTCCCATCCCGGCATCGCTATCCAGCCCACACCTGACCGAAGAGCAATTCGGCGACCTGCTCACGCAGTCTGTCGCGCCGGCCGCCCAGACCCCGGCGTCCGCCCAAGCCCACCTGCTCGACTGCGAACAGTGCGCCGCGGAGCTCGCCACCATGCGCCAGTCGCTCTCCCTCTTTCGCGACGCAAACGCCGCATACGCAGACACCCTGCTCCGCAGCATGCGGCCCATCAAGCTTCCGACCCGGCGTCATTTCGCACTACAGCCAGCTTACTGGGCCACGGCCGCCGCTGCCCTCTTCTTGGCGGCCATTCTGCCCATGCAGATGCTGCATCGCCATTCCGCGCTGCCGGAACGTCCCGTAACGGCAACCATCGCAGCCGCCGTCCCGGACAGCCCCGTCGAATCCGACGAGGCGTTGCTCGAGGACGTCAACCGCGAGATCTCCGCCTCCGTGCCAACCCCCATGCAGGCGCTCGCCGATCCCACCGCCACCAGCACCACAACCAGCTCCTCACAGACTTCCACCCAAAGGAAAGACTAACTTTATGACCTCGCGCTCGATCTATCCCTCGCTCGTCGCCCTGGCTGCGATCGTCCTCTCCGGCTCGATTGCCCTCGCCCAGCCGCCGGCATCGCAACCGGCCCCTCCCTCTCCAGACGGCTCCGCGCCACCGGCTGCTCCGATTGAGCGCCAGCCCCCATCCGACCCCGGCATGGCGCCGGGCGGCATGCACCCGGGCGGCATGCATCCGGGCGCGATGCGTCCAGGCATGATGCGTCCCGGCGGCGGCGGAATGATGGCGAATCACGCCAACTTCCGCGGTCCCGACCATGGTGACATGGGCGCAGACCGTATCGCCCCTGAGGGCATGTGGTGGAAGAATCCCAACGTCGTCCAGAAGCTCGCCCTCACCGCTGACCAGGTCAAGCGCATGGACGGGATCTTCCAGGAGAGCCGCATCCAGCTCATCGACCTCCACGCCAACGTCCAGAAGCAGGAAGTGATGCTGGAGCCGCTGCTCAGCGCCAACCCCGTCGACACCGCCAAGGCCATGGCCCAGATTGACAAGGTCGCGCAGGCCCGCGCCGATCTGGAGAAGGCGAACGCCAAAATGCTGCTCGGCCTTCGCGCCGTCCTCACCCCGGACCAGTGGACCAAACTCCATGACCACTCCGGCGGCTTTCGCGGCCAGGGTGGCCCCGGTGGACCAGGCGGCCAGGGAGGTCCCGGCCGCGGCCACGGCCCCCAACCAGGAGCCATGGACAACCTCGTCGCGCCGCCGATGGAGCCGTAAAACTCCGCGAACTTCCCCAAACCCAGGTACCCGCTCCGGCGGGTACTTTTTTGCCTGCGCGGACTCCCCTCTGGCTTCGGTGTCCGGAACTCTCCCGGCCTGCGTATGATGGGTGCGCACTTCAGCGCCACTCCTCAGGAGCCACCTTGATGCCCAGCCCCCTTGACCCGCAGCCCTCCGGCACAAAGTCCGCCAACCCCGGCCCGCTCGGCCTCGCCGCGTTCGGCGTCACCACGATTGTCCTCAGCGCCGTCAATGCCGGCCTGCTGCCCCACGAGGCCATCCCCGCCGTCGTGCCGCTCGCCTTCGCCTACGGCGGGCTCGCGCAACTCGTTGCCGGCGTCCTCGAATTCAAAACCGGAAACACCTTTGGCATGGTCGCATTCACGTCCTACGGAATGTTCTGGTGGTGGTTCGCCTTCCTGCAGTGGTCCGTCGGGGCCGGCTGGCTCAAAGCCCCACCCCCGATCGCCGGAGGTACCGTCCTGCTGGTCTGGGGGATCTTCACCTTCTTGCTTTGGATTGTCAGCTTCCGCCTTAGCAAGGCCGTTTGGAGCATCTTCCTGCTGCTCTGGATCACGTTCTTCCTCCTCGCCTCAGGCGACTTTGGCCACTCTATCGGTTCGCTCCCCTGCGGCACCATCGGCGGCTATTTTGGCCTGCTCACAGGCATAGACGCCCTCTTCGTCGCCTTCCTCGAAGTTCTCAACGCCACCGCCAACCGCATCGTTGTTCCCCTCGGCAAACCCATCCTTACCTAAGCCCCATAGCAGATATGCCGTCAGCTCTGGCTGACGGCATATCTGCATTTTGCTTTTACTCTTGCCCTTACGGCGAAGCGTCGAACACAGCGCGATGCGCCTACTTCCGCCCCTTCACCACCTCGTGCGCCGCACTCGCCCCATTCACCGGCACCGGCGGTACCTCCGCAGCAACCACTGCCGCCCCAATCCCCATCTTCTTGCGTAGCTCGGAATCCAGCCGCGCGAACACGTCCTTGTTCTCCTTCAGGAAGCCCCGCACGTTCTCGCGGCCCTGCCCAATCCGCTCACCCTGGAAGCTGTACCACGCGCCACTCTTGTCCACGATCCCATGCACCACAGCCAGGTCCAGCGCATCGCCCTCGCGCGAGATGCCCTCGCCGTACAAAATGTCGAACTCGGCATCCCGGAACGGAGCCGCCACCTTGTTCTTCACAATCTTGACCTTGGTCCGCGACCCCACCACCACGTCGCCTTCCTTCACCGCACCAATCCTGCGGATATCGATCCGCATGGACGAGTAGAACTTAAGCGCCTTGCCACCGGTGGTCGTCTCCGGATTGCCGAACATCACGCCAATCTTCTCGCGGATCTGGTTGATAAAGATCAGGCAAGTGCGCGACTTCGACACCGTCCCCGTCAGCTTTCGCAGCGCCTGACTCATCAGTCGCGCCTGCAATCCCATGTGCGAGTCGCCCATCTCGCCATCCAGCTCGGCCTTGGGCACCAGCGCCGCCACAGAATCCACCACCAGCACATCGATCGCGCCCGACCGCACCAGTGCCTCCACGATCTCCAGCGCCTGCTCCCCATAGTCCGGCTGCGAGATCAGCAGGTTGTCGATGTCCACGCCCAGTTTCTTCGCGTACCCCGGGTCCAGCGCATGCTCCGCATCCACAAATGCCGCCAGCCCGCCTGCCTTCTGCGCCTCGGCGATAATCTGCAGGGTAATCGTCGTCTTGCCCGACGACTCCGGCCCAAAGATCTCAACCACGCGCCCGCGCGGCACACCGCCCACACCCAGCGCCGCGTCGAACGAGATCGACCCCGTCGAAATCACCGCGATCGGCACCACCGCTTCCTTCGACCCGAGCCGCATGATCGAGCCCTTGCCAAATTGTTTTTCAAGAGACGCCAGGGCTGCTTCTATAGCTTTGTTGCGATCATCGGCCACGCGAGTAATTCTCCTCTGGTTGAAGTCACGAGGATTCTAGCACCATTTCGGGGGATAGCGAAGAAAAAACGAAATTGCCTGAAAACGCACGCCTTGGACGCTCACCGCCCAGGCGCCCGAACTCTTACGGAGTCGTAGTCGCCGGTCCCGCCGCTAGCGACGTCGTCGTCTGCCCCACCCACCGATACGTCGTCGCCACCTGCGACGGCTTGGTCCCAAAGTAATTCCTGTCCCAGAGTCCGCGGTAGAACTCGCCCGTCAACTCCGCTGCATGCGGCCCAAAGCTCGGCCGGCCGCCCTCAATAAAGAAGACCGTCACAATCCGTCCGGCCGGCGTGTCCGCATACGACGCGAACCAGCCAAACCGGGTTCCATTGTCCGAACAGGTCCCCGTCTTGCCCAGCACTGGGAACTCATGGAATGTCGCCCGCAGCGACCGCGCCGTGCCATAGTCCACCGCGCCTTCCATACCGTCCTTCATCTCCGGGACCAACGGCGCGATATCCAGCAACCGCTTCACCTTCGGCACAAACGCAGCCACATCCTGCGCCGACTCCGGATGTTGCAGATAGTAGAGCGTCCCGCCATTCGCCATCGCAGAAACCAGCGCGCCAAGCTGCAGCGGAGTCATCGAAACGCTCTCGCCAAACGAGCACATCCGCCCTACGCCGCCCTGCGACTCCGGCAGTGGAGCATCGGGATACACTCCCAACTGCTCACCCGCAATGTTGTATCCCGCCAGTTCGCCCAGCCCAAACATGTTGGCGTAGTGCTTCACGCGCTCAAACCCCAGCATCCTCCCCAGCGTCTCAAAGTACGGGTTGATGGACAGTGCAAGGGCCTTGGTCAGGGTCATCGTATAGTGCCCGCCCAGGTTCACCGGGGTATCGCGCGTAATCAATCCCTCGTCCAGCGCTGCCAGCCCCACGGCCAGCTTGATGGTCGAACACGGCTCCGCGCCGCTCGACAGCGCCAGCCGTTGGTTCACCATCGCCAGAATCCGCCCGCTCGCCGGATCAATCGCCAGAGCGGTCCCATTCATGTTGCCCAGCGCTTCCACTGCCGCCGCACGCACCACCGGATCTTCGCCCGCCGTTATATCTCCCAGCCCCGGATTATCCGTAAACGAACTGGAGGTGAATCGTTCAAAGGCCGCAGCGGATCGCCGCGTTCGCCGAACAGCCAGCACCATCCGCGCTCCGCCGCGGCTCCGCACCGCAGTCGCAGTCGCCCGCGCGCCTGCCTTAGCCGTGTGCGCCGTACGCGCCGCCGCCACCCGCGCGTGTGCCGTCGCGGGCTTCCTGCTGGACCGCGCCTGCGACGCATGGACTGGAGTCCTGTGCGCGACAGACTTACGCGTGGTCGGGACATCCGCATGCGCCGCACCCATCGGTGCCGCCAGCCAGAGTCCCAACATCAGGCAGAGTAGACGTCCAGTGTTGCAGCTAAACCTTCGGGTCATTGCTTTGCTTCTCCCAAACCGTGGCTGCGTGCGCTCCGGTGCTCGATCCTGCTCTGAACCAGACTTTTCCGCTTCATGCATCCATACAAAAGCGGAAACAGCTCGATTCGGGGCTTTGTACAAGCCCTTTCTCCGCAATTGGACGCTATCGTGCTCCACCGCGCCATGGCCCGCAGGTTGTACTCCCCATCGGACGGACCACTGCTCCAGCCAACATACTTGATTCTACGAGAACGCGGCCTCATTTGGGTGTGACACGCTTCACATCCCCGCCTCGGCAGCCCGCCGCCCCTCCTCGCATTGGACTCAGTGACTTCGCCGGAGGAAAGCCGGAATATCCAGTTCATCCACCTCGGCCTGCTCCCCGTGCGTCACGCTCGCTCCGGCAAACACCCGCTGCGCCTCCATCCCCGCACCCGGCGCCTGGCGCGCCACCGCCATCTCCGGTTCCGTGCCCGCACGCATCTCCTCGGCCTGCGGATACGGCTTGCGGAAGAACTCGTCGTCGAACACCGACGCTGCCACCGGCACCAGTTCTGGCTCAGCCGCCCGCACGATCTCCACCTCGGCCATCTCGTCATCCGCCAGCGCGCGCTCGTCCGCCTCAAAGAAGTCCTCTTCGGCAGTCTCCGCAAACTCCGCTTCCGGGGCCGGCTGAACCTCAGCTTCGTCCGTATCCCGCCAACCCGCCGTCGTCTCTTCCCGCTCTGCCGGAGCGGCCACCGCCTCCACGCGAATCTGCTGTGCCTCCGTAATCCGCTCTTGCCGCACCTCGCGCTCTTCGCTGGCAAACATCGCCTGTGATCCCGCGCTCCGTCCGCCAACCTGCGGACGTATCGGCACCTCGTAGTCGCTCCGCATCGTCGATTCCGCCAGCATGCGAGACCGCCGCTCCGGCATATCCTGCTTGAACCCCGTCGCGATTACGGTAATCTTCACCTCGTCGCCCATCCGCTCATCCTGCACCGCGCCGAAGATGATGTTGCAGTCCTCGTGCGCCGCGTTCTGGATAATCGTCGAAGCCTCGTTCACCTCGCTTAGCTTCAGTCCGCTCGAGCCCGTAATGTTGATCAGGATCCCGCGCGCCCCGTCGATCGCGCCCGCCTCCAGCAGCGGACTCGCCATCGCCGCAATCGCCGCATCCATCGCCCGGTTGCTGCCCTTGCCCGTTGCCGTGCCCATCACGGCATAGCCCATGCCGGCCATCGTGGTCTTCACATCGGCAAAGTCGCGGTTGATCACGCCCGGAATCGTAATGATGTCGGAGATTCCCTGCACGCCCTGGCGCAGCACATCGTCCGCAATCCGGAAGCTCTCAAAGAAGCCCGCATCCTTGGCCACGGCCAGCAGCTTCTCGTTCGGAATCACAATCAGCGTATCGACCGACTCGAGCAGCTCCTGCATGCCGCGCTCGGCCTGCATCATCCGCCGCTTGCCCTCAAACGCGAACGGTCGGGTCACCACTGCCACCGTCAGCGCGCCCATCTCGCTGGCCAGGCTGGCAATCACCGGAGCCGCGCCCGTGCCCGTGCCGCCGCCCAGCCCGGCCGTCACAAACACCATGTCCGCGCCTTCCAGCGCCTCGATAATCTTGTCCGAGTCTTCCAGCGCCGCCCGCCGTCCCACATCCGGATTCGCGCCCGCGCCCAGCCCGCTCGTCAGCTTCACCCCAAGCTGTAGCTTGATCGACGCGTTCGACAACTGCAGCGCCTGCACGTCGGTGTTGGCGGAGATGAACTCCACGCCCTCCACCCCGGCTGCGATCATGCGGTTCACGGCATTGTTCCCGCCGCCACCCACACCAATTACCTTGATCCGCGCCCCGTGCGGCACGTCATCCTGGTACCGAATGCGAAGATCGTCTTGCTGCTCACCCATGGTCTCTGCTCCTCGTGTTGTCATTCCCTGGCAAGGGAACCTGCTGCTGCTTTGCGTGCGCAATCAACTGGGGGCCCAGTCCCTTGGATGCCCCATTCATGCGCAGTTGCATCGCGCATGGGTGGGGTGCGAAAACCGTGCGCACCCTTGTTCCCAGCCCTTGCTCCTGGTCCCGAGTCCGAGTTCCCCCGTACCTCGCAACTGGAACCTAGTCTGCCATCCCCCACCCCGCACCGAAACCCGCCAACCCCAAAATGAACCACGCTGGGTACTTCTTAATCTCCCCTTGCACCAATCCCACACCAACCCGGCCCGCCAAGCCGCGATTCAGCCCTGATGGACCCGGCGCACGAGATTTTCAATCGGGTATTTCGGAAGGCGTTTCAGCGGTTGGAGGAGGGGGGATAGGTACGAGGTACTAGGTGCCAGATTCGAGGTCAGTTGCGAGGCACTAGGCGCGAGCCCGGCGCTCGGCGAGGACCTGCAGGAGTTGGTCGCCGGGGATGCCTTCGCCGCGATCGATCTGGGCCACGCTTTGTTCGAGCCGCTGGTTGAGGGCGGATCTGCTGATTTCAAGCCATTCCTGCTCGCCTTCGAGCAGGTCGAGCGCCTGGGCGATGACCTCGGCGGGTGACGCGTAGTGGCCGCGGTCGAGTTCGCGCTGGATGCGCTGTTCGGTTGCGGGATCAAGGGTGATCGCCATGGGAGAAGTATACCTCTGGCGATGTAGCGAACCCCACCCATGCGGTCAGACTGCATGAATGGGGCACCCAAAGTTGGGTGGGCCACTCGGCAATAGACCAACATCTCAAAAGCCAGAGAGTGGATATCTTCGTTCTGGGGCTTGCCGGAGAAGTTGATAATCATCTTATGAACGAGCTTGCCGAGCAAATAGAGATGCTGCAGAACGCTTTGATCGCCCAGGCAACCGGTGGCTCCGCCGATGATCGAGAATATCAACGATTGCGGATTCTCATAACGGAGAGTCCGGCCGTAAAAGACATCGCCCCTAAATTCCTCCGAACTTGCCGCAACCTCAGTCAATTCTGGCAATTCATCAAGTACGAGTTCGGCACTTATGCGGAACGACGCCAATACATATGGGACGAATTTCGACCGCTGCTGGAGAGGACTGAGTCCGCTAGACAAACTCCAGCAGACGAAGGTGTATCTAGCCGGCTTAGGGCATTTAACGCCGAAACAGTCCACGAGCTTTGGACCAAAGCCATGGAGAGGCGTGATACGGACCCAGAGGGCGCGATCACGTTGTCGCGAACGCTTCTCGAGAGCGTATGTAAGCACATCTTGGATGGAAGAGTAATCGTCTACAAGAACGACGCAGACCTCCCAACCCTCTACAAAGCTACGTCCAAATGCTTGAACATTGCGCCCAGCCAGCATTCCGAAGACATATTCAAGCAGATTCTTGGTGGTTGCACGGCGGTCGTTGAAGGATTAGGTGCTCTCCGAAACCGTCTCAGCGACGCACATGGAACGGGCAAGTTATCGGTGAAACCTAGCGCGCGGCACGCCGAGTTGGCAGTCAATCTGTCCGGCGCCGTCTGCCAATTTTTAATCGCAACCGATGAGCATAGTCCCAAACCAGCAAAGTAGAACCTCTGATTTATTCTTCGACCTTCTTCTTGTTTCTGGGGCGGATCTTGAACCAGATGGGGGAGCCGATGAAGCCGAAGTTTTCGCGGATCTGGTTGGCCAGGAAGCGCTCGAACGCGAAGTGGAGTTTGACGTCCTTGTCTGTGAACAGCACAAACGTGGGCGGAGCCACCGCAGCCTGGGTCATGTAGTAGATGCGGACCCGGCGGTTCATGGGAACGCTCGCCTTCTGAAAGTCGACATCGGCGAGGAAACGGTTCATCTGGCCGGTGGTGACGCGCTTGCGCCGCTCTCGGGCAACCAGCTCGACCTTCTTGAACAGGCCGTCGATTCCCTTCTTCTGCGCAGCGGAGAGGAAGACCAGCGGGGCATACTCGAGATACTTCAGCTTGTCGCGAACCTGCTGCTCGAATATCTTCTGGTCGGCCGGCGGCTTGCCGTCAAACAGGCGCATGCCGTCGGGGCCGGTCCTGGTCATCAGGTCCCACTTGTTCACCACGATCACCACGCTGCGGCCGGACTCGTGGGCATAGCCGCCGATATTGGCGTCCAGGGCGGCGACGCCTTCCGTCGCGTCCAGGACAAGCAGGCTGACGTCGGCGGCCTCCAGGTGCTTGCGCGCCATGATGACAGACAGCTTCTCCGCCATCAGCTTGGTCTTGCCCTTGCGGCGGATGCCGGCGGTGTCGACGAAGCGGAAGTCGTGGTGGTCGCGAGTGACCACCTCGTCGACGGCGTCGCGGGTGGTGCCGGCGATGGGAGAGACGATGGCGCGGTCGGTCCCGGTCAGGGCATTCAGCAGCGTGGACTTGCCCACGTTGGGGCGGCCTATGATGGCGATCTTGGTCTCGTGCGCCAGGAAGTCGCCGTGGGAGCGGAGTCTTCTGGGCGGCTCGTGGCTCGATGCGAGAGGTTCGGGGAAAAGTGTCGCGCCGGCGGGGCCGGAGTAGTCGGGGCCGTCTTCGTCTTCGGCTATCTCGT
>Ga0302198_10000565_pt1 | contig 41834 bp, 44 predicted proteins | sample II_Bog_N2_2_FD_193521 | JGI IMG/M metagenome (GOLD analysis project Ga0302198, IMG submission 193521) | Peat permafrost microbial communities from Stordalen Mire near Abisko, Sweden - II_Bog_N2_2 | ecosystem: Environmental > Terrestrial > Soil > Wetlands > Peat | place: Sweden: Abisko...
CCCAGAACGCATCCATTAGCCCATCCGGCGGAACTGCGCCCGTCGGGATAGAGGCTTCAGGCCTGTGCGCGCTATACAAAATCCGACACCCGGATTCGCGCGTGGACGCCCTTCACGATGTCAACGACCTGCGAAATATTGAAATCCGTTGCTGCGCTCAGGTAGGCGTACGCATGCTCGGCATCCATCCCGAACCGAGCCCGTAGGAGTGAGATTGCGGCGCGCACACAGTCGCGCAGCGCCTCATCGAGATCTTCATTCAGGCCGGTCGGAACGAGGAATTCCGAAGTCTCAGCCAGCGGACCCGCGATGGGGCCGAACGTGGCGAGCGCGACGGGACGGGAAATGACGTCGAAACGCAGAGCCACCCGAAGCGACGCCTACATCGCGGTGAGAGCGACCTCGCCGTCTCCCTGCGCAAAATGTGGGTCTCCCACGTACGCAAGCGCCCCCTCCACCTGCACGGGCAGATACAGGGCATATTCACCGCGCTGACTCCGCTGTCTCGTCGCTGCGGATTCGCGGCCGAACGCATCCACCCAACTATCACCTCCACCTCGGCCCGACCTGCCTGGTCCCAAGTCACGCCGAGCAATTGCAGGATCCGCCACCAGCGCAGCAAATCATTCCCATATGAGCGCACCGTCAACGGGCTCATATCCGTCAACACAAGGTCCCGCAGAAATAGCGAGAACGCCTCGATCTCCGCCTCATCCTCGTCAACCACCATGAAGGGCAGCAATCCGGCCGCGCAAGATCTCACTGCCCCCACCGCGAGTAAGCCAACGCGGCCCTCGATCAGCTCTCGACGTATCTGGTCCACCTTCGCCACCCTCTCGAACCCCGCCGCGCGGGGTCATCGAAGTTCAGTCAACAGGACGGACGCCCATGCCTGTTGTTCGCGATCAGGGCCTTCCGTTCCTCCTTCTGCTCGTCGTTCATCGGGCCGGAGGGGGCGTTGCCCCGGTCCTTGTGGAATCCTGCTGCTTTCGGGTCGGCGAGGTAGTAGAGGATGGTGGCCTCCTCGGACGTGTAGTACACCCGCACGAAGGCGGCGCGACCCTCGACCTCGACGATGTCCGCCTCGGTGACCCGCTCCCCGTCCTTCGTGAGCAAGTCGCGGACGGGCGTGTAGTCGGTTTCGTAGTACCCCGGTTCGTGGTCGAGGACGGTGAAGCCCCGCGCAGTCAGCTCGGCGGTCGCCGTCTCCCTGATCGCGGTGAGGCGTTTCTCGTCGCGGGCGCGCTGGGTGGCGTGGGCGAACTGATCCGGTGACTCGGTCGCGACCTCGATGAGGGCGTCGACGGTGTCGGTGTCGCCCTCGATTCGATCAGCACGAGCGCCTGATCGAGCGTCAACTGGTGCTCGGTCACCGCGTTCGTCGCAACCTCGCTGTCCACCACGGCAAGGCCGGCCTTGACCCGCTTCGGCTTCTCGCTCAACTCCCGGGCGATCGCCGTCACGGACAAGCCGTCCAACTCCAACTGCTTCCACGCCGCCGCACGCTCACCCTCGGTCAGTTCGGCGCGCTGGTCGTTGGCGATCAACTGCCGGATGATGCGAATGGCTTCGGTGTCTGACTCCGGGACGATGACCCCGTGCCGTTTGATGCTGGCAACGAATTCGCGGGTCAGGTTCACGTCCGTGCGAACGTTCGCCTTGATCACCACCTCGCGGGGATGGACGTACTGAACGTGGATGCTGGTGCCTGTTTCTGTGTTGCTCATTTCGTGTTGCTCCCTCTGATTTCAGACGGAGGCTCCCGGGAACGTGACGGTCACGTCCCTCTCAGAACCTCAGTGCCTTTCGGCACCTGCCGAAATTCGGGATCAGGAGGGAATGGTCAAGCCCGAAGAACGAAAATCTTCGACTTAAAAGCGAAGCGGTTTGGTCGAAGAATTTCGTGTGGCTTGACCAGGAAGGAATGATCCCGAAAACTCTCCAGCCGAAATGGCACGAAGGTGCCGGCAGAACAGGGCGGCGCAGCCGCACCACCAGGTACTTCTTCCCCCACCGGTCGGCAAAGGTCGCACTCGACGGGGACGCGGAAACTGTCACGGCACGGTCACGTCCCGGCCGAGTAGGCAAGAGTGGGAGGCCGGCGCGCGGCCGGCCTCCCTGATGTTCGGCTGCCTATTGGCAGCTGTCGCACTGAGCCAGTTCCGACGGGTCTACCGGAACCGCGTAGCCGTCGATGGTCTCGTTCTCGTCATCCATGATGTCCTCCGTGGGATCTGATCGTGTGTGCCGGTTTGGCGAGAGACGACCAGACGGCCGACCAGAGAGTCCCGGTCAACGGACCGTGGAATACCGGAAGCGCAGCCGAGGATATGCCGCGAAAGCCGTTGAGCCGGGCGAACGCCGGCCGTAGTCTCGTTAGCCAAATTGGGATGCTCCCACGATTCGCACGATGGTCATCGACGACCCGACCGTCTAACTCGTCTGCGACCAGGGAGAAGGTTTGCTCAGGGTCGCCGATGATCCTAGGGAACAGTTGGCAGAGCGAGAACTCCGACGACTGCAATACCGATCGCGGCAATTGCGATGGCGGGTCCGTGCGCACGAGTACGGCTGGCGTGCCGGGATACGCGGCAGAGGAGCGTCCAGGTGGCCGCAACAAGAATGGCGAGCGGCACAATGTAGAGCGCGACCAGGCCAGCGTAGATCGCGACGGTCACGGTGAGGGCGGCGGCGAATTTGGCGTCGCCGAATCCGAACCAGCCGACCATGCCGAGCACGACGTACGCGGCGCCGACCGCGGCCGCCGCAACGAGGCAGTACAGGAATCTCAGCGGGTCGTGGGAGGCGATCGCGATACTCGCGGCTTGGATCAGGCCTGCGGCGGCGACAGGCGCGACATACCGGTTGGGCAGGGTGTGAGTGCGGACGTCGACGCTGGCGATGAGGGCGGCTCCGACCGCCAAGGAAGCGCTGAGCCCCCACGCGTAGACGGTACTGCTCAGGATCGGGAACAGCAGTGCGGCGACGAGGGCGCTGACAAACGCTGCCAGAGCGGCCGTCATCGACGCTCGTGTGAGGAGTGCCCGTGTCGCGGAGGCTTCGGTGGTCATGCGCGGATTCGTTGGTTGGCTTGGTCGATGAGGATCTGGGTGTCCTCGTCGACCTCATAGTCGGGATCGGCGGCGCCGACCCGCGCGTAGAGGTCATCAAGGACGGTGTGGAACCCTGCGAGATCCCCGACCTGCAGCGCAGCTCGGAGCTCGATCCGCCAGCCGGCTTCGTTCAGCGGGTCGACAACCTGTTCGACACGGGCGGCGTACCGCGCCAGGGACGCGTTCTGCGCCCTCAGCGCCCGCGTTCCGAGCTCGTTCGCGGCATCCATCACCGTAGCGATCATCTCCTCTTGGGGGATCGCGATCCACTGCCACCAACGCCGTGTGTTGGATCCAGCGAACGGCGTCCCACGCACCAGATGCAGCGCGGCGATCAGGTCGTCCGTGCTGGCCGCGGTCGGGTCCTGACCGACGAGTGCGCGGAAGTCGTCCCAGTCCGACCGGATGTCGGGATGCAGCATGTAGCCGTGGTGGTTGACGTTTTCGGGCAGCCACAGTTCCCCGGCCGAGTTATGGCCGAGCGCGACCCGGACTTTCTTGGCCAGCCCACGCTGGTTGTTGGCAGCGTCGGGAGTGTCGGGCCAGAACGCTTTCTGAAGTTGCAGCCCATCGACGGGACCGCGCCGCAGCGACAGGTACGCCATCAGTTCGATGCCGCGGCCCGGCATCAACTCACCGGGACGCAGGCCCTCCGCTTCGACTGGGCCGAGGAGCCGCAGGTACGGCACCTTCAACCCCGTGGTCGGCTCGGCGTTCGCGAAGGTTGAGGCGGGCGCATCGGTGCCGGCTGCCGCAGGCTGCCAGCGTCTCAGGTCCTCTCCGCTGTCCCGTTGCCCGTCGGGCGGATCAATCGGCGCGGGCAGCATGTCCGCCGCCATTTCCCGAGTTGGTCTTGGCGCCGGCGTCGGGGCGGTGGAGGGCGGTGGCACGGCGTCGTGCTCGGTGGTGTCGAGGAGTCCCTCCAGCAGATCGATGTCGCGGTCGCGCAGAAGTTGGGGGGTGAACGGTAGCGGCGGCATGGCGCTACCGGGGAGCACGAGTTCGGCATGGCCTGCTGAATCGATGCGAATCGTTGCGTGGCCGTCGTCGAGACTTCCGTTGGCGACGATCGCGAGACCGCACCGCCCCAGCCTGGTGACGAGCTCGGTTATCCGGCTCGTCACTGGTCCTTCGACGGGTTCGCCGAGGAGGACAAGGTGTGGCGCCCATGATTCGGTCTCCGCGGCAAGCGCGCGGCCGGTGCGGACATCGTCGACACCGAAACTGTGCAGGGCTGAACCGCGTTCCTCGAGGTCATGTTCAAGTTCTACGAGAAGGCGCTCGATATCGTCGACGTGCCGGATACGGAATCGGTCGATGCTGCGCGGCAGCGTGGCCGGGATTCCGACGATGGTGACCTGGATCTGCTCTCCCCAGGGGTTACCCGCAAGTTCCGCTGTCAACGCGTTGAGGAACCCGAGGGCGACTTCTTCCTTCCCGACGACGTTCAGTACGCCGAGCTGTTCCAGATCGAGCAGCAGTACCCCGTCGTTGTCGTCGACCCCGACGATCACCAGTGCCGGGTACGGGGACACTGTCTCGGTCGGCGGGATAATCACGGCGCCCGACCGGAACACCCACACGGTGTGTTCCGAGGTGAGTGGCTCGAACGGGGCAGGCAGGTCGGTCGGCTGCATGAAATAGAGAGAGATTTCCTCCTCGACCAGTCGAACGGCGAACAGTTCCGGCAACGCCGTCCTACTATCCTGCGCATGCGATTGGAGGAGCCGAAGGGCGTGGTCGATGTCCCCGAGGCCGAGTGGGTTTGCGACCATGCGCAATTCCTGCTCGAACGCTGCGGTTGCGGCGTCGGGCATCGCGATCCGTTCCCCTGGCCGGCGTCGACGGCGCTGTTGAAGCCGGCGTCCCCCCAGAACAACAAGCATGGCGGCAGCGAGCAGACCGACCACCCCACCGGCAGTGGTCAAGGGAATCGCCATGTCGGAGTGCGAGACGGCTGGCTTGTCCGCTGGAGGCGATGGAGTGGAGGTCGGTGACGCAGTCGAGGTGGCTGACGGTGCGGCTTCAGCGGTGCTCCAAGGCGCCGGGCCGGCGTCAGCATCGTTTGGTGATTTCGAACCCTCGTTGATTGGGCTTTTTGCGTGAGGTCCGCTCGCGGGACCTACGGCAGGTGCTGGTGCGGCGACGGTCGGCGGTGTTGGCACGTCCGGAACGATGAGGCGCCAACCCGGCAGGATTAGGTTCGGGTTGCTCAGACGCTGCCCGCCAGGCTGGACGATGCCGGTGGAGGCACGGAATATGTCCATGTCCCGGGTGCCGACCCCGTAATACTTCTCCGAGATGTCCCAGAGATTGTCACCGGGGATGACCATGTGAGTGACCGCCTCCGTCGACGACACCGAGGCGGAAGACGCGGTGATCGTGGCTGGTTCGATCGTCGGCTCTGCAGGTGGCACGGTGGCGGGGACCGGTTCCGCAACCTCGATCGACACGGTCGCCGCGTGAGGGGCGGGCGCAGCAGACTGGGCGGGACCGTGGGTCAACCCTGCTCCGGCAAACATGACCAGAACGGTAGCGACCAGGGCGGCAGCGGCCTGCTGTTGTCCTTTGAGCAGCCAGATGCGTTTGCTGGTCTTCCGGCCGGCGACGCCGGCGCCGATCTCCATCAGCACGGGAATTGCGAACAGGAGCCAGGCAAGCCACCCCAGGCACGGCAAAACCTTGGTAAGCAGGACAACGTCCCCGTAGTCGGGGACCAACGTCACGATGTTATGGGCTTGCGCCGCGGTCGGGAGCGGGTTGCCCGCGGCCACGATCAACGCGATCGGCACGCCCACGAGGATCACAGCTATAGCCAGCAGTGCCGCGACCCCGAGTAGGAATTTCTTCACAACGGTGTCCTCCTCTCCTCAGTACCCGAGCCCGTCGGAGGCGGCCACCGTGTTGACCGACTCGAGCTGGCCGACACGGATCTGGGTGGCGCTCCGCACCGTCGGGACAGCAATTGTTCCGTCCGTTCCCCCGCCCGTCCACCGCACCACCCAGTTGCTGGTGGCGGTGACAGTGAACCTGCCAGTGCCGGAGGTCTTCTGGTACCGGAACCCACAGGTCGGGGAATCCGTGGCCAGTTCGTCCTGCATCGCCGTCTCATTGAACCGTGTGCCCACCCCGCAGGTGACCGACTGTCCATCCCCGGACGACCAGGTGACCGACTGAACCTGAGCGGTCGCCGTCACCGTCACCCCACCCAGGGTCGCCGATTTCGAGTACGGACCAAAGGTCAACGGTTGCGGATTCTCGACCCACAACCAGACCGGGATGCCCACCCACGTTCGCCGGTAGGCGGCGGTGCCGACCGGGTCGTCGGTGTGAGTTTTGTCCTCCGGCGCCATACCGATCGTGATCCCGGCAAGCTGGAAGGACTTCACCAATAACGCTGCGGCTTGCGCAGGCGTGTAGGTGGCGATCCCCGCGGGTGGCACGTCCGACCAGAACGTCGCACCGAAACAATCGCGTCCCGCGTCCGCCGTGGGCGGGCAATACGCGGTGCACAGATACCAGGCACCCACCCCAGCGCTCTCTCCCGGCGGTGGCGGAGACTGCTCGCCCGGCGGGGCGAGTCGCACATAGCCGATGCAATTCCCGGGCTGGTTGCTCCACCAACCATTACTCGTCTCACACGGCACCGGTTGGCCCTCATACGAGCAGCTCGTCGGTCCAGGGGTGAAGGCCACCGGAGCGCCCGTGTTGCCGCCAGGGCTGGGCGATCCGTTGGAGCCGCCGTTACCAACACCGACCGTGCAAGTTGGGTTGACTGGGTTCGGGTCACATCCGCCAGATCCCCCTGACGCAAAAGCAGGCCCAACAACCGCCGCGACAGACAAGGCAACCGCGACGACCGACGCGGAGACTGCTATTCGGATTCTCAGCATGCCGGTGCACCGGCTTGTCCGAGGATGCTCTGCAAGTTATTAACCATCCACGATTTGGCGTCGGGGACGTACTCGACGTTGAATTCGACGGGAAAAATTCTTGTGCTCGAGACGGGTGCGGCTGAACCGTTCGCGTATGTTGCGGTTTGACCGGAGACGTCGTAACAGCCCTTCACATAAACGATTCCGTTCGCAACGGGCTTTCCTTCGGTTGGGATGAGGGTCCCGAACGAGGAGGCCGCGGCGTTCGGTGACCATTTCGGGGCGCCGCGGGTCGTAATTCCTTGCTCTGCGAGACCAGCAGCGGCTTGGTGGACGCCCGACAGCGCCGTACCGTTCGCGAAGGCGTCGATCCGGCTCGGATTCGCTCCTTCATCGTGCTCAATTTCGTACTGGACGGCGAGGAAGTCCTTGATGGTCCTGTTCGCCGCGACCCATGCCTCGTCCTGGTTGGCGGGAGGTTTCGCATTTCCAGGGTTGCCGACCGGGGAATAGGTCGTCGCCGGTGTCGGCGATGCAGAGTGAGTCTTCGCGGCCGACGGGTGCGGGTCCCCTTGGACGCAACCGGTGAGGTTCAGGGTCGCCGCCGCGACCACGGCAAGCGCTAGCAGTCCTCGGCGTATGGTCATGGTGTAGGTCCTTCGCGATTAGTTCTGGTCGATGAGTTCGGCTGCGGCGGTGGCGTGGACCGGCATGGGGCCGAATCCGAAGTCGCCGAGGATTTTCGGTGTGTACGTGAGGTCGACGGTGACAATCACTTGGTCCCCGACCACCCGCGCTGTCCCGGTAGCGGCGGTGTCGTGGATGTAGTTCTCGGCCGCGTTGACCGCGGCGACTGGGGACAGGTTGAAGGCGTCACCATTGATGGCGTCGCCGGTCGCGGCGTTGGTGCCCGCGCGGGCTGCTCCCTGCGCGATGGTGAGGGCCTGTTGAAGGGACTGCGTTTTCCCGTCACCGTCGACGACGACTCCGGCGATGATGACCATGGCAACGGCGAGAATCAGCACAAGGGGGATGTATTTCATGCGGTCACCTCTGGCGGTATGGGTCGACGGGGCTGGCCGCGGTTTCGGTGATGGAGACCGAGCCTGGGATAAGGGGAAACGTGAGGTCTGAGGTGCTGATGGTGCAGGTGATCGTTGCGGTAACGGTCCCGGTCTGCCCAAGGGCGGTGTGTAGCCCGTCGCCGCCGATCACCACGTTCAGGGTTTGGCAGTTGACATTGCCGGAAAGAGCAAGCTGTGCAGCGTCCTTCGCGTGGGGTACGGCGTCCGCGTTTGATCCGGAGAGGGAGGCGTCACGCGCTGCCGCTGCTGCAGCGCTTTGGACCGTGTTGTCGGCGAGGCCGTATCGTCCCATGAAGATCACCACGGCGACCAGCGGGCAGAGGATTCCGACCAGGACGATGGCGAGCCCGGGGATGTCTTCCACGTCCCCGCGTTCGTCGCGGAGGATACGGCGCACGAGTTTCATGAGGCAGGGACCCATCGTTCGACCGGTCCGGTGATGGTGCGGGTGACCGGAGGCAATTGCACTCCGGGGATGAGGGACTCTGCGGTTCCGGTGATGGTCACGGTGACGGTGGTCGCCGTGCGGGTGACATCGACCTGCGGGTGCTGCAGAAATCCGGGCATCCCGTCCATAATCTGGGTGCCGGCCGTTTGCCCGGCGGTGGTGGTGGATTGGTAGGAGCGGGCGTTGGTGTAGGCGGCGACCGCTGCGGTTTGGGCGACATTGTTGCCCACATACCAGAGGGCGCCTTGGAGGGCGGCGAAGAGGATGAGGAAGATCCCGGGCAGGATGACGATCTCGGAGGCGTAGCCTTCCTCACGCGCGAGGGCTGCCCGCAGGCGCCCCGCTCGTGTTGTTATCGCAGCTGGGACTCTCATTGCTTCTTCTAAGGGAGCTTGGCGAGGTATCCGTTGACGAAAGCCGTGACCAGGCCGATCACGGCCAGGCCCAGGACGACACCGCCGACGATGTAGATCGCTTTTTCGGTTGATGAGTCGATGCCGGCTTCCGGTTCGGTGGTCAATCGGTCGTACCGGGCACGGATGGCAGCGGATAGGCGCAGACTGCGGCTTGTGAGCGATTGGATGAGCGTTTTCATGGTGTTCTCCTCGGGGTTTCAGAGCGTGGTGAGTTGCAGGAGGGTGGGGGTGATCGTGATGGCGAGGATGGGCAGCAGGCAGCACAGCACAGGGAGGTCCATCCGGGAGGTGAGGCGTTGGGCGGCGTCTTTGTCGTCGGCGGCCACTTGCGCCCGGAGTTTCCGGCAGGCCGCCCGAAGTTGGTCGCGTAGGCCCACGCGGGCTTCGGAGAGTCGAAGAAGGCGGGACATGTCAACGAGGGCGGGCACCTCGATTGTTGTGCCGAGGTGTTCAAGGGCATCCCATTTCGAGACCCGGGTGAGGTCTGCGACCCGGTATTCGCGGCGGATGCGCCGGAAAACCCACGTGTCGGAGACTCCGGCTGCGCTGGTCAGGGCGCTGTCCGTGGTGGTGTCTCCCAACAGGGCGACAGCGACCAGTTCGAGGTAGACGGTGACGAACCGGGTGAACTCTCGTTGGGCGTCTTTTGCTTTCGTGCGAACGGTGCCGTCAGGGACGGTCCACATAATGGCGGCAAGGATCGGGCATAGCAGTAGCGGGAGGGCGAAGAAGTATCCGAGGGTCAGTTGGAAGAAGATCGGCAGGATGATGGGTGCGACGAAGCCGATGGTGGCGAGTTGGAGTTTCTGGGCGTAGAACCGGCTCACCGGGATCTCGAGCAGGTCAAGCTGCTTGATCGGTGGTGTGAACCCGGGAATGGTGGGGGCGTGTTGGTGGATCCAGTTCCCGAGCCGTTCGGTGAGCTTCCCGGAGGGCGCGGCGACGGGCGAGGGTGATATGTCGCCAAGGCGGCTGAGGGCGTCGTCGGCGCGGAGCATCCGCGGGGCGCCCCTTAGGACGAGGAGCGCGAGTCCGACACCGATGATCGCGCCAGGCAGGAATGCGAGCAGCAGCGGACTCACGATTCGCCTACCCTCGAGGGATCTGCGGTGAGGATTATGCGTGCATCCGGTTTGCGGCGCGCTTGGGCCTTAGCCCAGATCAGCAGGAGCACGAAGACGGCGAGGATGATGGTCAGGATCACTTCGCCGAGGGGGGTTCGGTAGAGGCCGATCTGGCCGGTGTGGGAGAACAGGATGATCCCGGCCAACACCACGGTGATGATGCCGGTCATCGTGATGAGGCTGCGTCGGGGTTTCTCTCGTTCGATCGCGGTGTCGAGGTGGAGTTTGACCTCGTCGGCGAGCATCTCGGCCACACCGTCCAGGGCCTTGGTGAGTCCGCCGGCGTTGTATTCGGCGGCTTGGATGAGGTAGATCACGACCTCGTCGACATGGGCGCTGTTCATCTCGGTCGCGAACTGTCGAAGGGCGGCGGCGTTGGACCATGACCCGCTGATCCGTTGGTTCAGGCGGTCAACGCCGACCCGCAGGATTGGCGGTGCGGAACCTCGGGTGATGGTGATGACTTCGCGCAGGGTGAAGGAGCCGGTTTCCGCTGCGGAGGACAGGCTCCGAGTCCAGCTCTCCAGTGCGGAGAGCAGGTCCCGCTCCCGGGTGTCCGGTTTGCCGAGGAGGAGCGGAAGTCCGATGACTGCGGCGGGGACGACGACCACCAGGATGACGATGCCGGAGACTGCGGCGGCAACGACCCCGAGGATGAGCCCGACAAGGATCGTCGTCTTCGTTCTGCGGGTGACGGTTGCCCAACGTTGTGGGATGCTCCGTCCGCTGCGTGTTCGTGGTTGTTCGGGCGCTCGACGGACGGCGAAAACCATCATGACGATCCCGGCCATGAGGATGGCGCCGCTGAGTGCGGCATAGATGGTCATCAGTCCCCCTCCTCGAACAACTCAGTCTTGAGGCCGTGGCGGGCAAATCGGTGCATTAGCTCTGCGCTCGGTTTCTCGGGCTGGGTGAATGCACCGCGGGCGTGGTCCCACCGGAACAGCGGGGCGGCCATCGGGAGTTGTTCGTTTGGCCGGGCGATCACCTCCGCGATCTCCGTGACGAGGCGCCTGCGGGTCCCGTCCGGGTTGGGGATGATGTCGAGGTAGACCACCAAGTCAATGCTGCGCAGGATCTGCCGCAACGGGACCAGGTCATCCGCTAGTCCCTGCTCGCTCATGAGGACATCGGCGAACCGATGGAGTGCGTCGGTCGCGCTTCGCGCGTGGATGGTTGAGATCGAACCTTTCCCGGCCTGCATCGCTTTCAGCGCGACAGGTCCTTCCGCACCCCGGATCTCACCGAAGAGGATCCGTTGCGCAGACGATCGGAGGGATTCCCGGAAGGCGTCTTCCAAACTGTATGAGGAGGCCAGGTCGCTTCCGGCGAGGGTCGAGGGCAGGTATTGGAAGTCGGAAACCTGCGAGTGCCGGTGTGGGAGTTTGTTGAGATACAGTTCACGCTCGGTCTCGATCGTGACGATTTTCTCCTCCCACGGCACCGCCGCCATCCAGGCGCGAAGGAACGTGGTCTTGCCCACTTGCGGGTAGCCGGTGACCAGCGCAGAAAGGTTGGCTTGGCTGGCGAGCGTCAGAAACTCGGCCATTTTCCGAGTGATCGTGCCGAGCCCGATCATGTCTGCCAGGGTCACATCGACATGGTTGTGTTTTCGGAGAGTCACGTTTGGCCGGGAGGTGATCGACGCACCGGTGGCGGAGAACCGGGCGCCCCCAATGTCGAGGTCGATGTGACCGTTGGGACGACCGAATACCCGTCCCCGCCAACTGGCCAGGTCGGCGATCATGCGCTCGAGCTCCTGATCGTTGTCGGCGATGGGCGGCCGTTTCTCCCGCAGGCCGGTGGAGGTGGTGACCATGACGTTGTCGTATCCGACGATGCTGATGTCTTCGATGTCCTCTTCGCGCAGGTACTGCTGGAACCGTCCGTACCGGAACGCGGAGTCGAAGACGGCTTGTACGTGCTGTGCTGTGAGCTCAGCGTCCCATTCATGGTCTGGGCCGAGGTTCAGCGCGAGATAGTCGAGGTGGTGCTTCACCAGCCGGCGGATCTCCTGGAGTGTCTCGGCCTCGAACGGTGTTTCGGGGCCCGCTGAGGCTACGGCGACGTCGAAATCTGCGCGCGTCCGTTCGCCGCTGGAGTCGAGGCTCAGTTCCTTGACCAGAGTGTCGACCAGTCGCCAATCGACCTGACCCGCCCGGGACCGATCACTGACCTCGACCGGTGCGGGCGACAGATCGATGCCGTCCGGATCGGGCTTGTTAACGAGGCTCGACGATGAGGCACGCGTCGCCGCTGCGAACAGGTGCAGCGTCCCAGAGCTCACGATGTTTTCTGTGTCCTCGGACTGGTCGGTGGCGAACGCACGCACGGGTGTCCTCGGAGCAAACATTTCGTCGAGAAACGGCCGGGTGTGAATTCCCGGATCGGGAATTGGATCGGCCATCAGCCCGCCTTCCTCTCGAGACTGTCGTCGGTCTTCTGCTCGGTGGGTCGGGTTTCGTCGCCGAGAACTGTGACGGCGCGGCGGATGCCCTGGCGATAGATGTTCCTGTTCGGGCGAGGGTCAAGTTTTCCGAGCGAGAACGTTGCCGCACCGTCCGGGTCGAACGGGAGAGTCGCCAGTACGGGCATCAGGTGCGCGGCGAAGTCGCTGGGGGCGACCGCCTCCGCGGGGGCCTCGCCCAGAAGCAGGCGGTACTTTTCCGCTCTTCCAATCCCTTGCAGCCGGTCGGCGAGATCCGGCAGCTCGAGCCGACGATACACACGGTTCAGGTCCACCATCGTCGCCGAAGCACACACCAAGACGCGGTCGGCCTGGTCCAGGATCGGAAGGCGGATATCGTTCGGATTCGTGCGGCTCAGATCGACTACAACGTCGATTCCGGCGTCGCTCAGCGCCCGGAAGAGCCGCGGCAGGCGTCCCCAGAGCCCTCGAACACCATCAACGATCGTCAGGTGGAAGAACCCGGGCACCACCCACAGGCGATGCCCGGTGGGAAGCGCGGGAATCGGCATCTGGCCCACGGTCGGGAGGTCGTGGACGGCGATGGACAATTTGGTGTCAGGGTCGAGAAGGTCCTGCCAGGTGAGAATGTCGCGGGCGTACGCCACCGCTACTTTGTCGAGGCCGGCAATCGTTGGGGGCAGGTTGGAGCGGAAGAATCCGGGCATCGCTGAGGTCACGTTTGCGGTGTCGGCTTCGAACAGGACCACGGGGCGCGGCCAGTGCACAGCGAACGCCAACGCTGCGGTGCTCACCCCGGGTGATCCGGAGAAGGAGGTGAAGGCGATGACGGCCACGGTCAGCCGTCCGCCCCGGTCAGGTAGATTGCGACCGAACCAGCGGCTGCTCGGCTGGTCAAATCCGCGGCGACGGTCTGGCTCACGTAAACGTCGACGATGGTGGTGTCTGACTGTTGGTCGACGCTCGTGTCGGAGACCACACCCGAAATAGTGGAGGTCGTGACACTGACCTCGCCGGTTGTGTCGGTGGCGATCGGAACGATCTCCACATGATTGCCGGCCACGAGCGGCTCCGCCGGAAGCTGCGAGGATTTCAGCGACAGTCCGACGAGCGCACGCCCGGTCGGGATCTGCTGTGTCGCCGCGATGGTCGCCGGGGTGACCAGGCTTCCCTTGAGCAAGTCGACGGTTGCGACCTTTCCGATGACCTCGGAAAGTGATGCGGTCGAGATAGCCGGCGAGTTCTGCCCCGAGGCGAGAGCAAGGGAGGTCAGGTCGTCGGCGGTGAGGGTCGTTCCGCGCGGGATGTTGTGGGTGACAGCGAACACCTCATGCGGGTGCCCGACGGATGTGAAGAGGACCACGTTGAGGAGACCGCCGACGAGGATCAAGGCAGCAGCTCCGGCGATCCAAACCCAGGAGCGCCGGGTACGGACGGGGCTGATCGGTTGGGTGCTGGCCGACCCGCGCGTGGGTGTGCCTCGTGTTGCGGTGGCTGTGGCCACAAGCCCCATCCCTTCTCACAGACAATGACTGCCTTAAAGGGGTGCGACCAAAGGGAGGATGTGGTTCAGATAAGTTTTTGGTTTTTCCCGTCGATCGGCACCCGAGGCAGGGTGGTACGGTCAGTCTACGGCGCTTGCCAAATTCGCGGCAAGGAGATTACGACCGAATTCGACGCTAATGACGTCCTGTTACGGTGCGGCGAAAGTCATCCACAGCAGCATCGAATGCGTTCGCGTCGATCCGCCACCGCCGGCGATTGCTCCCGCCGACCACGTTGTTGTTGTGGGGGTCGGCCTCCGGAATGAGAAGCCCCACGCTGACTAGTGGGCGGATCTGGCTGGTGAGGGCGCTGCGACTCACACCAAGTTCGCTCATCAGCACCGCCGCCGTGCACGAACCATCGCGAAATGCCGTTCGGAGGATGCGGACGCGCGCATCCGAGCAACCCAGCGCGCGGGACAGTGCCAGCAAGGCAATATTCCCGTCCATCGATGGTCGTTGCACGCCACCATTTTCGCGCGCGAGAACCTCAAGCGGTAGCCCGGAATCGGAAGCCGTGGATTCGGAGCGATCTTCCACCAGGTCGCGCCGTTACCGGTCCCGCAACAGTTGCGGCACCACGATCCAACGTTCTGACGCCACGTTTTGGCTTAAGTGATCGGCGTCCGCGGTAAGCGGTGATTCGCCCGGGCGCGCCCGCAAAGGTCCCGGCATAATGCACACGAGGCTTAGGCGGCGAGGAACTCAGTTCGGGCGGCGCTGGCGAGACGTTTGCGGATCCGTGTCAGGCGGCTGCGCAACCCCTCGACACTCAAACCCATCCCAGCGGCGATCGCAGCATGAGTCCGGTTCCCCAGCGCGGTTCGAACCAACAAGTCGACCTCCGCAGGGGTGAGTACGCGGGTGTCAACAGCCCAGGCCAGCACGTTTGCGAGTTTGACTTCTGGGGTTGGTTCCGGCGTCCAGAACACTGCTACTGATTCGAGGATCTCATCGGAGACTGTGATGGTGCGGGCGGCAATCAGCCGCTCATTGGCGGTGGGTTTCGGTGTGAGGAAACGGAGCATGTTCATTGTTAGGTTCGCCATAACCCGATCGCGCAGATGTAGCCGGTATGTGCGGATACTCTCCCACGCCGCACCGACTGCATAACCGGCACGGTCGGCACGGTCCAGTTCTTCAAGGCCGCGTACTCGTTGGGCGATCCTCTGAGCGGCGGGAATCAGCGCCTGCAGCACGACCCTTTCAGCCCTGTCATCGCCATCACGGCCGAGCATGATGAGCGTATGCAACAGAAGGTCCTGCTCGGGGCCGTTCGACTGGCGGATCGCCGTCAACAGGTCGGCTCCGCTGCGCCGACCATTCATGCCGCAGTCGACGAGGCGGTCAGCGACGGTGGCCCATTCGGAATTCAGCTGGGTCACGAGGGGCGTTGTCCGCACGAGTGTTGTGGTCATTGTGTGCTCCATTTCACGGAAGAAAAAAGGTCTGTTGCGATCCTCCGCACCCCACGTGTGTTCGCACGTGTATTGGTGCTGCCGACCCGCAGTACACGCAGATCCGCAACCCATTGGTGCGTGTACTGACAGGGGTAAAGCCGCGCCGTGGCGTGTGCCACCGCGGGTACTGCAGGCAGCCATATTGCTGTTTTCGGTGAGATTGCACCACATCGCTCTCGGCCGACTACCCCTTGCTAGGTGGACGGGTCAGTCGGCTCGTTCGAATGGAGGAACCATGAGCGGCGAGCGGACTCGATCGCGCGCTGGCAGGCGGCAACCCGCAACAGGGAATCGTCTGCCTGCGCCCCCGAACGCCAACGGCGTCCCGGCCGACGAGGGGCACGACTGGCGTCGGCGTCTGGTCGTTGCGGTCGCAACCAGCGGTGACCTTCTGATCGGTGCCGGAGCGTTCCGTCTGAGTTTCGCGTCGCTCACGGATCTGGCCGGACGCGCGGGACTCGACAGCGCGGAGGCATGGGTATGGCCGCTGATCATCGACGGACTGATCGTTGTCGCAACGGTTGCGGTCGTGGCGTTGGACGGTCACGGTCCAAAAGCGACCCGGTACCCTTGGATCCTTCTGATTGCGGCGGCCGCGGTGTCGGTTGCAGCGAATGCGATTCATGCCCTGGTCGCTCCCGACGTGACGGTGCCTGCGGCTATCGCCGGAAGCGTGGGCGCCGTCCCACCCCTCGTGCTCCTGGGCACGACGCACCTCACCGTGGAACTGATCCGCTGGTCCGCGACCCCGATCGTCGGATCACAACGCCGACCGAGAGCACGCCCCGCCGCACCCGTCCCGGGTGGACGGTTAGCCCACGCGCGATCCGCATTACTCACGACCGGCGCACGGGAAGCGGTACAGCTGCGAGAGCACGGCTGGTCGAACCGGCAGATCGCCCGCGAACTGCGTGTCCATCCCTCCACGGTCGGGCGATGGCTGAGCGTTCCGGTCCTGGGAGCCCCGCAGGCGGTGGCAATTCGCGCTGGTCTACCCCACTCCAGCACCGCGGTCCCCGATGGGCGCGGCAACGCGATAGCGAAAAGGAGCACTGATGAATAACAACGACAACTCGACCGGATCGAACGACCCCATGGACCGCGAACCACGCTCGGCTCAGAAAACTGGGCCCGATGGCGGCCGACCCTCAGACGCGCTGACCCAACTGACACGCGGCACGTCCTTTTCACCGCATCCGAAGGGGCAGGCTCGCGGCAACGGCATCGAGTGGGTGCGTCCCACCGACCTCGGCCCACGGGTTGGTGCGGCGATCGTGAACCGGGGAGCCGATGTCCACCGTGACGTCCACGCCTGGGCGAGGGCGCGACTGCGGGAGGCGGCCACCCCGTCGGAGAGGAAGCGCCGGCTGCCGCCGCCCTCCGCGTTCGGCAACAACGGACCAACTCCTCCCGGGCGTGACGCCATCGGCCTCTGACCCACCCCTCAACTCACTGACACACGATCCAAGGAGCGCCACTATGCACCCTCACACCTCGCCGGAACAGGAGAAGCCGAGCTTTGCCAGCGCGGAAGGACTTCGCGCTGTATTGAACCGTTTGAACGCCGCCGGACACGGTGCCTGGAACACGGACTCTGAAGCGCGCGAACTAGTGCTTTTCGCAGGGCACAAATATCGGCGACTGGCCACCACGTGGCATCGCGACGAAGCCGACGCCGCGCACGCCGCATTCCTTGCCATGGTCGCCCCGGGCACCTGCCACGCGGACGACCCGTGGGCGGTGGTGACCACCGCCGTCGCCCGCACCTTGAAGGCAGAGACCACGGCGGAGCGGCACATGATCTCCACCGACCGGGCACGCCACCTCGGGACACTTGTCGACGCCCCGCCGATCCGTGCCGGCGAGCACGAAGAATTCGTCTTCGATATCCTCCACACCCACACCGAACCTGACGGCGTTGACGAGCAGTTCGGGACCCTGCGGATCGCGGAGGCAGCACGGTTCCTGACCGTTTTGGGCTGGCGTGCAGAGGTCGCGGAAGCGAGCGTTGACTACATCACGGACCGGTTAGTCTCGACCGGAAACCGGCAAACCGCAGCCGAGTCGCTGCGCCGAGATGCCACGATCCCCGCCCAACTGGACATCCCACGATCCTCATGGACACGCCTGGTCCGGGTACTCCTCGGGGGGAGAACTGTCCCGGGGATGCCGGCCTCACGCGGCATCCTGGCCCGAGTGCTGCTCGGCGATACCGCCGCCACCCTCCTCGCCGACAACAGCCTGGTGCTGGCAGCCGCCAGCACCAGGCCGGAACGGTGGGCGGCGTGAGTGAGGGACACGTCGAACTTGCCCGGGCGGTGACCTCGATCCGCGTCGGGTACCGGCTGCGCAACGACCTTGGCGACCTGGATGAACTGGTCGCGTCGATCAGGGAGTTGGGGCTGTTGCAGCCGATCACGATCAGTCCCGATGGGACGTTGATTTGCGGGGTGCGCCGGTATGCGGCGGTGCGGGAGCTGGGCTGGAAGACGGTGAACGTGTGGGTGCGGTCCGGGATCTCCACCGACCTGGAACGGATGCTCGCCGAACAGCACGAGAACACCCTGCGCAAACCCTTCACCCCGACAGAAGCCGCCCGCCTATATGCGGAGCTGAAACCCCTATACCAGGAGGACGCCGCCCGGCGGAAGGAGGCGTCCCAGTTCGGTTCCCCTCCGCGCATCGCCGGCATTACCGGTCCCGCAACCGTTGCGGGACCGCACGGAGACGCCCGCGCACTGGCCGCCCGCACGGTAACCGGCACACGCTCGGACCTCACGCTGGAACGTGTCCTCGAAATTCAACGCCTTGCTGAGGACCCGAGCACTCCTTCGTTCGTTCGGGAAACCGCTGTGCGGGAACTTCAGGCGATGGACCAGAACCAAGCCGTGAAGCCGCACTTCCTCGTCGTGAAAGCGGCGCAGGCGACCAACGAACTCCAGCGGCTGGTGGCCGACCAAGCGCAGCCGGCGGATGTTCGCGAGGTCGCCACCTTAGGGCTGCAGCGCCTACAAGCACTCGAGCGTCCCGAGGAACTCGCACGGGCCGCCAAAGACGCCCTGGCGCGTGCTCGAGCAGCACGGAACACGACACGCACTTCCGGCGGCCAAATCGTTCGGAACCCGCCGACCGAGGTGGCCCGATTCGGTGTGCGGGCCTTCCTGATGACGATCAGCGACACCGACTATTGGTGGCTGCACTACGACCCGGCCGAGATCGGCACCTCCCTGACCGCCGGCCAGTGGGACCAGTTCGACGACTGGGTCGCCCAGGCGGAATCGTTCCGTGTCGCCGCCCATGCCGCAGTAGGCCCGGCGATCCGATCTTCCGCCAACGGCGATGGAGACTCGCGCCGCACCTTCGAGAGCATCCGACAGCCAACAAAGGAGCTCTTGTGAAACCACTTCGTCGCCGACTGATCGTCACCCTCATCGTCGGCGCGATGGCGCTTGCCTGCATGATCGGAATGGGGGTGTACGGGCTCATCCGCACCCCGACGCACGCAGCGGCGGCATCCTCCGCGACAGTTCTCCCTCTCCCCAGCCCCGCTCCCACGAATGTCACACAGTTGAGGACGCTGGCTCACACGAAGGACCCGATCACCTACGCGGAAGCGGTGGCCCGTGCGTTGTTCGTGTGGGACACCAAGTCCGGGCTCGCCGCCGAGGACTACCAGTCGGTCATCAGCGAGGACGCGGACCCGTCCGGTGCCGAGACCTCCGGCTTGGTCAACGACCTGGCCGCCTACTTTCCCACCGACGCCCAATGGCAACAACTCCGCCGGTACAACACCGCCGAAAACCTCACCATCAAACGGGCATACATCCCAGCAGCGTGGGCTCAAGCGGCGGCCTCGGATCCCTCCGCGGTGCAACTGGGGACAACAGCGGTGACCATCGAGGCAGTCAGACACCGGACCGGGAGCTGGTACGGGACACCCGCGGCCACCTCCGATCCGGTCTCGTTCACGGTCTTTGTCGCCTGCCAGCCGACCTTCCCCCGCTGTCACATCCTGCGCCTGTCCGGGCCGAACACCCCGCTGAAGTAGGTCTGGAAGATGTTGAAAGTCATCCTCGGCGCAGTCACTGCCGCGGCGGTGCTGTTCGGGCCGGCGTCGGCGATGATCGGTGTTGGCCTGTTCGTGAACCCCGCTCTGGTCGATGCCGAACTGTGCAGCACCTCCAACCTAACCCTCGACGCCACCGTCCCCACCAGCCTCACCGCCCAGACCTCCACCGACGCCACGGTGACCCTGAATCACACCCAGCTGGGCCGGGCCGAAACCATCATCGACGTCGGCGCCGGTACCGCCGGGGTTGGCACGAACGGCGTGCTGGTCGCGCTGATGGCAGCGCTGACCGAATCGGATCTGCGCCAGCTCGCCAACACCACCGCCTACCCCGCTTCCGCCACCTATCCGCATGACGGCGACGGGTCAGATCACGACTCGTTGGGGTTGTTCCAGATGCGTCCCACCGCCGGATGGGGCTCGGTCGCCCAACTCGTGGACCCCACCTATCAGACGGCTGCGTTCTACGGTGGTCCGTCCGGACCCAACCATGGCTCGCCCCCGGGCCTGCTCGACATTCCCGACTGGGATGCGCTCTCCTTGGGCGCGGCAGCACAGGCGGTCGAAGTGTCCGCGTTCCCGGGCCGATACGCGACTTATGAACCGGTCGCGCGCACCATCCTCAGCACCTTGACCGGGAACAGTTCCGCTGCCAGCACCGCCGGCTCTGCGACCGGGTGTTCGACCGTCTCAGGCAACGCGCAACAGTTGGCCCAAGCCCTCGTCAACGCCCACGCGAAGGGAACCTTCACCACCCTCGTCCCAGCCATGTACTCGCAGGAGATCCAAGCGACCGCGAACGGAACAGTGACCACCAAATGCCAGGTCGACACCCGGGTACTTCAGATCATCGTCCTAGTGCTCAACAAATTCGGTTCGGTTGGGGTGAGCGACCTCGGCAGACCCTGCGTCGGCGACAGCCTTGATTGTCCGTCCTCCCCCCACTGCGCGATACCCGATCTGGCGGTCGACTTCACCAGTATCGGCGGCCAGGTACTCAACGGCTCCAATACGCCCGACATCGCCCTGCTGCACTACCTGGACACGGTCCTCCCGGACGGGTCGTGGGCGGGACAGTCCGAATGCCGCACCGAAAGCGGCGACCCTGTCGCACTGGAGTATCTCGGCCAGTTCCCAGACACCTGCACCCACCAACACATCGACATCCGCGGCGCAGGGACCGCACCGCTCACCCCATGATTCGCACACGGTGGGCGACGCTGATGCCGGGAGGGAGCGGCCCGATGCACCTCGCGACGGTGTACCCGAACATCGGTGCCGTGGGCGACCAATCGACCCTGGTCGAGGTCATCGGCGCACTGCTGACGATCACGCTCATCGTGGCGTGCCTCATGCTCATCGTCTGCGCCGCCGCCTGGGCTCTTGCCGCAGCGCACGGCAACTACCAGTCCGTCACGAAAGCCCGTAGCGGGGTTCTCGTCGCGCTCGGTGGGGCCGCCCTCGCCGGGAGCGGGGTGGCGTGGATGAACTTCCTCCTCCACCTCGGCAACACCCTCTAGGCACATCCGGTGCGGTTGGGTCGCCCCGCGCACCTTACGGGTAGCCCCGCCCACTCCTGCCGGTGCGGGTCACCACCACCCGGGAGCTCACACCATGCCCGTCACCGACCTCGTCCACACCACCGTCGGCGCCATCCTGATTGCGCTGCCAACGGATATCAGCATCCCGCCGAACGACACCGGGCTTCCCGGGATCGCCGCGCTGCGCACGATCGTCGGCGCGATCATGACGGTCGGGTTGATCCTGTCCGTCCTTGCCCTCATCGTCGCGGCAATCGTCTGGGGGTTCGGGGCGCACTCCTCCAACCCCCACCTGGCCGGCCGCGGGAAGAACGGAGTGCTCGTCGCCTGCGGGGCGGCAGTCCTCTGCGGTGGAGCTGTCACGCTCATCAACTTCTTCTGGAACGTCGGCCAAAGCGTCTAACCGAAACCCAAACCAAGGAAGGAGGAGGCGTGAGCGGCGTATGCGATATCCCGGTCCTGGCGAACGTGTGCCAGACCGCCGGGCAGGCGGCCGGAACCCTGGTGGAAGCACCCTTCGACTGGCTCGCCCAAGCCGCAGGCAACTCCGCCCAATGGATGTTCCAGGAAGTGTGGTCCGTGTTCGACACAACCACTTTGGTTGATGTCACCAGCGACAACTACCTGAAGGTGTACAACGTCCTGTTCGGTATCGCGATCTTCATCATGATGATCTTCTTCTGCCTGCAACTGATCACCGGCCTGATCCGCCGCGACCCCGGGGCCCTTCACCGAGCCTCTCTGGGACTTGCGAAATCGGTGCTCGGGTCATTCCTCGTGATCACCCTCACCGCCACTGTGTTGCAGATCGTCGACCAACTTTGCGTCGGCATCGTCCACGCCACTGGCACCACGCTGGATGAGATGGGGGCGAAGATCGGGATTCTTGCTGCCGGGCTCACCACAATCAACATTGCAAGCCCCGGGGTCGGGGCGATCCTCACCATCTTCCTGTCCTTCCTCGCCATCGCCGCCACCGCGATCGTCTGGTTCTCCCTCCTCGTGCGCAAAGCGCTCCTGCTGGTCGGGATCGTCCTCGCCCCGATCGCCCTCTCCGGATCAGTATGGGATGCCACAAAAGGGTGGGTGGGGAAGTGGGCGGCGTTCGTGATCGCCCTGATCGTCTCCAAACTGGTCATCGTCGTGGTGTTCCTCGTCGCGATCAACCAACTGAACGCCCCCATCAACCTCGACCTCGCTTCCCTGTCCGACCCGATCGCGGGCATCGTCCTGATGTTCGTTGCGGCGTTCGCCCCCTACATGGCATACAAGTTCGTCTCCTTCATCGGCTTCGACATTTACCACGCAATGTCCACCGAACAGGAAGCCAAACAAGCCCTCAACCGCCCCATCCCCGTCCCCGGGAAACCGTCCGGCGATGCGGCGAAGAAAATCCTCGACGGTACCGGCGGAAAACGAGGGGGCGGGGGAAGTGCGCCTCCAGCGTCGCCAGCCGATGGAAGCGCTGCCGGAGCTGCTAAAGGTTCCGGAGCAGCGGGAGCCGAGGCCGGCGGCGCGGGAGCTAGTGGTGCGGGAGCTGCCGCGGCAGGCCCTGCGGCGGCAGCGGTGATCGGCGCTGAGGTCATCAAGGCTGCTGCCACTGCGGGGCCGAAGGCTGGTGCGGCGGTTGGCGGTGCCGCGGATCAGCATGTCACCGCCAGCCAGCATCCCATGACACCGACCACGATCGCCGGGACAGCACCGCCGGTCGCGACCAGCACCCGCGCAGCTTCCCCACCGACCGCGAGAGTATGAGACGAGGATTCTGATGGTTGACTTGATCGCCGACTTCGGTTTACGTCCGGTGAAGTTCTCACGCCTCGCCCGCCGCGGAATCCTCCTCGGCCTATCCCTCCCCCAAATGGTGACCGCCGCGATAGGCGCAACAACAATCGTGGCCGCGCTTTACGTTGGAGGGGCGGCCGGACTGGCTTGGACGTCCCCGGTCTGGGTAACGGGTGTCGCCACGACCTGGCTACCGATCGGTGGACGGAAGGCGATTGAGTGGCTGCCCATCGCTGGAGATTGGTTCCTGCGCTCCGCAACTGGCCAGACCTCATATCGAAAGCGGGTCACCACTCCGCGACCTGCGGGCACATTGGCATTGCCCGGCGACGCGGCACGCCTGCGGGAACATGATGACCCCGAGACCGGGGCTGTGATGGTCCATGACCCGAACACACAGACCCTCACCGCCCTGCTGGAGGTCGGACACCCGTCCTTCATCTTGTTGGACCCGGCCGAGCAGGAACGCCGCGTCGCCGGGTGGGGACGCGTCCTGGCCACCGTCTGCCGGTCCGGCAGAATCGCCCGGCTCCAGGTCCTCGAGCGGACCCTGCCCGACTCGGGCACCGGGCTGGCGCGGTGGTGGGCCGAACACGGCAACGACGATGGGTCCTGGGTGGCAACCACCTACCGGGAACTGATCGAACGGGCCGGACCCGCTGGGGAGCGACACATCTCCACGATCAGCCTGTCCCTGGACATGCGGGCCGCTGCCCGGCCGATCAGGGCGGCGGGAGGCGGGATTAAAGGGGCCGCGCACGTGCTCGGGCAGGAGATGACCACCCTCGCTGTAGCACTGCGCACTGCAGACCTGAAACCCACTGCCTGGTACTCCCCCGCACAACTTGGTGCCATGCTCCGGACTGCATACGACCCGGCCGTCGCGGTCACCCTTGACCGTACGGGGCTCGGTCGTAACGTGGCGGACGCCGGACCGGTGGCCGTAGAGGAAACCTGGGCGATGCTGCGCACTGACACCGCGTTCCATGCGGTGTTGTGGGTCAGCGAATGGCCACGCAGCCTCGTCTACCCCGGATTTCTCTCCCCCGTGCTGCTATCGAGCGGGATCCGCCGCTCGTTCTCGCTCATTTGCGACCCGATCCGCGCGGACGTCGCCGCCCGCGACATCCGCAAGAAACGCACCGGCTACATCTCCGACGCCCACCAACGGGCAAAAATCGGGCAGATCGAAGACCTCGGCCAGAGTGCCGAATATGACGACGTCCTCCAGCAAGAGGCCGACCTCACCGCCGGCCACGGACTCCTGCGCTACACCGGCCTGATCGCCATCTCCGCGCCCACCCAACCTGAACTCGAGACCGCCATCTCCGCCATCGAGCAGGCCGCGATCCAAGCGTCCTGCGAAACCCGCCGCCTGGTCGGACAACAAGCCGGAGCCTTTGTCGCCGCCGCTCTCCCTCTCGCCCGGGGCATCTAACCCTGGCCACAGCCGCACGACACAAGGAGATCTCATGGCTAAGTCCGGGTCAATCCTGCACGCGAGTTCACTCGTCATCCCAGCTGATGAAACGCGGCGCCAGAGGAGGTCGCACGCGCAGGCGGCAGCGCGCATCCTCGCGGCAGCGAACAACCGAGAGCGGGCAGACGCGCGAGCACGCTACGAGGCCGACCGCGCCCAGGCGCACGAAACCGCGTACTTGCCGCCGGGCGGCGAAACCGGGCCCGCCGCGCTGCGGTCCTACCGACGTTTCCGGGTGCAGGCCCATCAGGACACCTCCGCGACGCTCGCGGTAGCTTACCCGTTCCTTGCCGAAGGCGGCATCGGATCCGCCGGAGTCTTCGTCGGCCAAGACCTCTACTCCGGCGGGTCGTTCGTGTACGACCCTTGGGAGCTCTACCGGCAGGGCGTGATCACCGCCCCCAACATTGTCCTTGCCGGGATCGTCGGCTCCGGAAAATCCTCACTCGCAAAGTCCCTTTACACGCGGTCCATCCCGTTCGGGCGGCGTGTCTATGTTCCCGGGGATCCTAAAGGCGAGCACACCGCGATCGCCGAGGCGGTCGGAGGGAAAGCGATCATTCTCGGGCACGGGATGAGGAACCGGCTCAACCCACTCGACGAAGGGATACGTCCCTCCGGCGTCACCGATGTGGAGTGGGCAACCCAAGTCGCCTCCCGGCGTCGGGATCTCATCGGTGCTCTCGCCGAGACGATCCTCGGCCGCGAGCTGTCACCGCTGGAGCACACGGCGATCGACATCGCCCTCCGCGCCGCTGTCGCATCCTCGGCCGTGCCGGTCCTACCGACAGTCGTCGACCGTATCCTCGCCCCCGACAAAGCGGAGGACGGCCGGCTCGCCGACGACGGCCGCCTCCTCGGCCACGGTCTACGCCGCCTCGTCTCCGGGGACCTCGCCGGACTGTTCGATGGCCCCTCCACCGTCACGTTTGACCCGACCCTGCCGATGATCTCCCTCGACCTCTCCCGTGTCGCCGACAACTCGGCCCTCATCTCTGTGCTGATGACGTGCTCGTCCGCGTGGATGGAATCGGCGTTGCTGGATCCGGCCGGCGGGCAACGGTGGGTGATCTACGACGAAGCGTGGCGGCTGATGCAATTCCCCGCGCTGCTGCGCCGGATGGACGCGCAGTGGCGCCTCGCCCGTCATCTGGGGATCGCGAACATGCTGATCTTCCACAAACTCACCGACCTCGACAACGTCGGCGACCAAGGAACAGCCGCGCGCGCCATGGCGGCCTCGCTGCTGGCAAACGCGGAGACCCGGATCGTCTACCGACAGGAAGCCGACCAACTCAGCACCACCGCGAAGACCTTGGGCCTGACGGGAACTGAACGAGACCTCCTCCCAGGACTGGGAGTGGGGCAAGGGCTTTGGCGTATCAAGGGCCACTCGTACGTCGTCCAACACCAATTGCACCCCGACGAGCTCGCGGCCTTCGACACAAACTCGAGGCAGATACCCCGGTAGCCGTTCGCGCGATTGCGAACCCTCGCAACGCGTTCAGGAACTACCGGTCTGCACGCGAATCGAGGTAGCTGCGCACGGTCACGATGCGGGGCTTGCCGATTGTGAGCGCGAGGAAGTCCTTATCGCCGGTGACGATCACGTCAACGCCTCCGCTGATCGCGGCATCAAGGATCGGCTGGTCGTCGACGTCCCGAATCTCCACTCCCGGGGACCCCACGCCCAGAAGCTCGTAGCCAGTGCTGCTGAGGAACCCATCCAGCGCGGAAAGCCGATCAGGCCACTTCCGGCCGACGACGTCACGTAGCTCGCCGAGGATCCACTCGGTGAGGACGAGCTGCTCAGTGTCAATCACCACCGCAAGCGCTCGTGCCGGAGCCGAGTGGGGGAAGATCAAAGCCGACACGATGACATTGGTGTCGAGGAGAACGCGGCTCACGCGGTGCGACGCTCGGCCCGGACCTCCGCAACGAGACGGTCGACATCGTCCGTCGAACCCAGTCCGGCCCCCTGCGCGGCGCCCGCGAAGTTGCGCTGCGCCTCGATCAGCGCGGCCGCGAGCGGTTTGACCACGGTGATGTCGCCGAGTTCGTTGGTCACGAACGCGATCTTGTCGCCAGGCTCCAGTCGCAGCGCCCGGCGGACGTCCGCCGGCACGGTGATCTGTCCGTTGGCAGAGATGGTGGCCATATCCATCACGCGACTCCGTTCTTGAGATTCTTGAGACCTAGTGTACGCGAGCTTGGTGGAGCGCACCATCGTGTGAGGCAGACGAACCGGCCTTCCCTGATCGACGCGAGTAGCGCGACTCAAAAACAAACCTGGGGCAGGAGCGCGCACCTTGCGGACATGAACCCGAGGCAATCACTCGTGCTGCCCCTCAGATCGGTGACCCCACAGGACTCCTGTCAACGGCAGGCGCAGCTCCCCTCTTCGCGGACCGGGGGTGCGGAGTGAATTCGACCTCCCTGAAGTCCGCCCTGTTCAGCGAGATCCCTAAGCCTCGGCGCAGCCCGGTGACCCATGTCGGAAAATGATGCGGAGAGCCTGGAACGTCAACGCGGCTACCGTCAAAAATACCGTGCAACCCACCCCGATCGCGTGCGACAGAGCGCAAAGGACGCCGCCTCTCGTGCTCGAGCTCGACACGAACTCGAGCAGAAACGGCGTACGGCCAATCGGGGCCGAGTGCGGGAGTGGGCCGCAGCAAACCCCGACCGTGCCCGCGAGCGGTCCCGCGCGTGGGCGGCGCAGAACGCTGAGCGGCACCGGGAACTGCAACGTAACTACTACCAGCGAAATAAGGTGGATCGACGACGAGCGACCCGCGATCAGAACACTCGACGACGCCGTAATCCTTCGCAGCGGGAACGGGAGTGGCAGTATCAAGCCGGACACCGGGAAGCGCGAACGGCTCAGCAACGGGTCCGCCGTTCCGACCCGGCCACACGCGACCGACAGAATCAGGAGCAGAACGAGCGCCGACGTCAGGAGCGCCGACGTCGACAGCTCGGTCTGCCGCCCCGACGGCCCCACCGCAGCACTACCAACGAGCGGGAGGCAAACGAGTCCGCCGCTCGAACGTTCTTCAGCCGCCGACGCGGCCCACGCGCCATTCGCTTGCTCCGAGTGGAGCAAGCAGAGGTACGAACAGAGTCCTGGCTTGGTTCCGAAGCACTTTGGGCCGGACAGCTCGCTGCGCGTATCGAAGCCGACGCGAGACGCCCTGCCCAAGTAGCCGCCGCCATCACCGGGCTGCTCGGCACCGAGATGGGCGCGCGTCTGCGGGAGGACGTCCGGATGGACTCCATCGCCAGGAGACAACGCGGCGCAGCACCATACCCCGACCCCGAAGCGGAGGCCCGCCGCCGCGTGCTCGCCGCACTCGTGGTCGGGCATGGGCCGGACACGTTTCCCACTCGCGCCCGCGCACGAAGGCTCGCCGAGGGCGGACGCGAACAACAGCGAACCTCCGCCACCCAGCGCACGCAAGGCATGCCCAGCATCTGACATCGCGTCCTAACGAGACGGTGGCATCACCCGCCCGCATCGCTCACGAACACGGGTGACTCCATGCGGACCTCGTGAGGAGTCGCGCACCTCATCAGAGTCGACCGACCCTCCGACTCAGGCTGAAAGGAGGAGCACCGTGCAGCAACTGCTCCCCGCAAACCCGCTCCCGCGAGTTCTCGTCGAGATCGAACCGGGCGGGACAATCATCGCGACAGTCGATGGGCGCATGTTCCTGTCCGGTCCGATCGGCCGGGACCTGGTGGGGCATCTTGTTGACTGCATCGCCGAGCAGCATGGGGGCGCCATCGACCTCGAGGTCCGCGAGGCCAGCCGAAGAGTCGAGCTACGGGAGATCCTTGGTGAAGGCTTTCTCGCGGGCGAACAAGTCGCCATCGCCACAGTTCTCAGGGAGACTCGCGCCGGAGAAGACGGGAACGTGTACGTGATGGTCCATCCGCGCACGACCCGGACCGGGATGGTTGATGATGTGATCCTGTTCGGGATCACGTCCGGGACCCTGGTGCATGGCGGTCGCCAGTGAGTGCTCCGCAGGTGCGGCCTGTCAACGACCACCTGCTGAACCTCGGGATCGGTGCACTGGCCGGGGGGTTCGCCCTCGCCATGATTCTCCGTGGTGCGGGCACCATCGTCGCGTGGGCGACCGGGCTGCCCAACCCGACCGGTGGTTTCGGGGCCGGGATCGGAGTCTTCGCCCACCCGCTTGACCCCGGCGTTCCCCTCGGCGTTCACGGACTCAACTGGATCCTCTACTGGGCGGTCGTCACAGTCCTGCTCACCGCGGTCGTTCTCGTCACGGTGTGGGTGATCGTCAAGATCCGGGCTCGCTCCGCCCAACCGGATCCTCGAAGGCTCGAGGGTATCGCTACGGGATCGGAAATACGCCGACTGGCGTCACCGAAGCACCTCATCAAACAGGCGCCCACCTTCCGCCCCTCGTTAGAGCACGCCACCGCGGCGGACGTCGGATACCTCCTCGGTCACGCCCGCGGCCAACAGGTCTGGGCGACCGTTGAAGACTCCATCCTGTTGATCGGGCCACCGCGTAGCGGGAAAGGGCTGCATATTGTCATCAACGCGATCCTTGACGCGCCGGGTGCGGTGATCAGCACCAGCACCAGGCCCGACAACCTCACCGCGACCCTGCGGGCCCGGGAACGGTTGGGCGGTCCGGTCGCGGTATTCGATCCACAACAGCTCGCACCCGGCCTGCCGATCGGGTTGCGGTGGTCGCCGGTGCGCGGCTGCGAGGACCCCCTCACCGCGATGATCCGCGCCAACGGGCTCGCCGCCAGCACCGGACTCGGCGGTAGCGCAGTCGAGAACGGCTCCTTCTGGGAAGGCAAAACCCGGGCCGCGATCCAAGCACTCCTCCACGCCGCCGCCCTCGACAAACGGGACGCCCGCACCGTCTACCAGTGGGCGCTCAGCCCGTCCGCGGCCGGCGATGCTGTCCGTATCCTGCAAACCAACCCTGCTGCCGCCTACGGGTGGGCGGATTCGCTCGACTCGATGATCCAATCCGACCCACGAACCCGGGACTCCATCTGGCAAGGCGTCGGCCTGGCGTTCCAGGCGCTCGCAGACCCGCGCGTCCTCGACGCCGTCACACCTCCCGCCGGTGAAGAATTCGACCCCCTCGAATTCCTCACCAAGTCCGGCACTCTCTACCTTCTGGCGACCGGTGCAGGGGCGGGGGCATCCGCCGCCCTTGTCGCAGCCCTCATCGAAGACCTGGTTGAGACCGCCCGGAAACTGGCAGCCCGCTCCCCCGGCGCACGCCTTGACCCACCGGTCCTGATGGCTCTCGACGAGATCGGCAACCTCGCGCCCCTACCCTCCCTGCCAACGCTGATGGCCGAAGGTGGCGGGACCGGGATCACCACGATGCCCGTCCTGCAATCGTTGGCGCAGGCGAGGGAGAAATGGGGAGACAATAACGCCAACGCGATCTGGGATGCCTCGATCGTGAAAATAATTCTGGGCGGGGCCTCCAACAGCCGCGATCTCCAGGACCTTTCCACCCTTATTGGTGAACGGGACGATCAAACCGATTCGGTCTCCACCGACCAATACGGCGGGTACTCCTCTCAGCGCTCTCTTCGCCGGGTGCCGGTCATGCCCCCCAATGTCTTGCGAACCCTGCCCTTCGGGACCAGCGTCACCATGCTGCGCACGGCCCGCCCGATCATCATCGACCTACGGCCGTGGACAGCACGGGCTGACGCGCGCCAACTCCAGGAGGAGCGCGCCACTCTCGAGGAGACACTCCGGACGCACTGATCCCTGCGGCGTTGTGTTCGGTATGTGCATCGCACCTGATCTATATCGGCGCGCAGAGGGGTGGGCGCGGAAGGGATGCAGGCAATGGCGGAGTCGGATGTGGCGCGGGGCAACGGCGACGCGCGGCTCGAAGCTTTACATGACCAGCTTGTCAACGCCGTCGACGGTCTGGTATCCAGCGATGATTGGCGGCGCGCGATCGAGTTCGCCGCCCGCTTCCGGTCCCGGTCCTTTAACAACACCCTTCTCATCTGGGCACAGCACGCCGCCGCCTACACTGCCGGGCGCGTCCCCGAACCGGCGCCCACCTATGTTGCGGGGTTCCGACAATGGCAACAGCTGAACCGGTCCGTGGAGAAAGGCCAGTCCGGCTACATGATCCAAGCCCCGGTCACCGCCCGGTACGCCACCCCAACACCCCAGGTTTCGGAGTCCTGGAGACGTTTGGGTCGGGCGGAGAAACCGCGACTCGGCGAGATTGTGCGGTCTCGGATGATCGGGGTGAAACCCGCGTACGTGTGGGATGTGTCCCAGACGGCAGGAGACGCCGTGCCCGAACGGCCCTCTCCTCGGCTTTTGCAGGGTGCCGCGCCGGAAGGGCTGTGGGACGGGATAGCCGCCCAGATCCATGACCGCGGTTTCAGAATCGAACGGGTGGCGGACGCCCAGACGATCCGCGGGGCCAACGGGCTCACTGACTACACCACCCGAACGGTGTCGGTGCGCACTGACATGGACGACGCCGCGCAGGCGAAAACTCTCACCCATGAGCTCGCCCATGTGATGCTGCACGGCCCCGATAACCCGGAGGCAACCGCACACCGGGGCATCGGTGAAGTAGAAGCCGAATCGGTAGCACTGATGGTCGGTGCCGCCCACTACCTCGACACCAGCAGCTACACCATCCCCTACGTCGCCTCGTGGGCCACCTCGGTAGAAGGCAAGACCGCGACCGAAGTCGTGCAAGCAACCGGGGAACGCGTCAGGGCGATCGCAGTGACAATCCTGGACAACCTGCCAACTATGCAGGCGGGCGATGGAGACCCGCCCGGCTTGCTTCGCGAAACACCCACACCCGAGCGACCCAGACGCGAGCTCACACCCATGACCCGGAACGGCGCAGCAAGCTCGCCGCCGATGGTTTCCTCGCCCCGATCGCTGGGCCTCTGATGGATCTCGTTGCGCTGCTGGCAGACGCATCGACCCTGCCACTACCGGAAGCCGCTGCACGCTATGCAGCCGCCGGGGTGCCGGTGTTCCCATGCACGCCTTCGGAAAAACGCCCACTGACCGAACATGGCTTCCATGACGCCACCACCCAACTGCGTCAAGTGCGAGCATGGTGGGCGCGCTCACCGGCGGCCAACATCGGAATCCCCACCGGTGCCGCCTCCGGGATCGACGTCGTCGACATCGATAAATACCCGCACGGGTCCGGGTTCCCTTCGTTCGATCAAGCCCGCCGCGCCGGACTCGTTACCGGGTGGGCGGCACTAATCCGGACCCCGTCCGGCGGAATCCATGCCTACTACTCCGCCCATAAGTATCACCCACAACGGTCCTGGCAGGCGCCGCGCGTGCACATCGACTTCCGCGGCGACGGCGGCTACGTCCTTGCCCCACCCTCAAAGGTCGGCCCCACACTGCAGCAAGGAGGTTACACGGTGATCGCTTCGGCGAAACGGCCGGCCGCGGCGGTCGACGCCGACGCCCTCCACTCGTTCCTCGACCCGCTGCCGACCCCGCCGAGAGGGTCGCGGGCCTTGCTTCCGCTGGATGTCGACGGGCTCGCCCGGTGGCTTGCGGCGCGCGGTGAGGGCGAACGAAACCGTGCCTTGTTCTGGGCTGCCTGTCGTGCCGCGGAAAACGGTCTGCCTTCCGAAGAACTGCATGCGGTCCTCGGTCCCGCCGCCCAACAGGCGGGCCTGTCACCCCGGGAGACCGCCACGACGATCCGCTCCGCGCTGAGGATCACCGCTCCTGCCAGCCAAGCGCTGCCGGATCAGGATGCCCCAAGAACGGCCCCAAGGGCGAACGAATTGCGCATGGGATGAGCCAGGTTGGCGGCACGATGCGGCGGATTTCGTGCACGGTCGAGGATCGACCCCTCTGCTCAAGCTGTACTACCTGGCCCGGCTCATGCCGGCTCTTGGAGTCGGGATCGCACCTGAGAGCTGACGCATCAAACGGTGCCGTAACGGTGCACAGATTGAAGGAGCAGTCCAATGGCTATCCGCACCCAACAGTCTCTTTCCGGCTTCATCCTCACCGACCCTGAGCTGACCATCACCAGCAAAGGCGAAGCACGCTTCTACGCGAAGATCGGGCAAGAGCATTTCCAACGCAACGAGGACGGCTCGTTCACCCAGCTCGAATCCACCTTCCACAACCTGGTCCAGTACCGCAAAGCGGCCGAACGTTCCTACGAGCGGTTCCAGAAAGGCGACCACTTCGTCGCGGAAGGCTACGTCCACGAATACGATCACGACAATGACGGACAGAACCAGCGCGCGGAAGAGTTCGTCGCCAAGAAGATCGGTCACGACTCCGCACGCCAGAACTACACCGTCGACCGCAAAGCAGCCACTAAGTCCGCCGATCGTGAGCCCGGGCTCGAGAGGAATCCGGCGGCAACAGCTTCCCCGGTGTCGGCACGCGCCGTCGCCGCAGCCCGCACAACCCGGCGTCGAGATCAGCTCGTCGGCATTGTCCCAGACGGGGCAGGGGACCACGGCCCGAAGCGCTCGACGGGCATCGCGCTGTGACGCCGACCTCGCCTATCTGCAGGCGACTGCGGAATTCGATCCGGAGTCTCTTGCCGGCACCCCGAGGAGTGGTCACGCACTTGGTGTGGATGGAGTCCCACTATGAGTGAGACCCCCCTGTTCCTCGTTGACCAGCCGGATCCTGATGAGGGTGATGAGCCGGAGACAGAGTTCGTCGGGCCCGCCCAGGAGGATCTCCTCATGCCCGAGCCACCGGGCCCGATCAACTGGGACCTCCTTGGGGCCGACGAGGCCGAAAAGGAGTGGCGCGCGCTCAACACCTGGGTGCACTGGTTGCGGCACGAATACGGACTGCCCGTCACGATCGTTCCCCCGTTCTGGCACCGGCATCGGGAACTGGTCTGGGAACTCTCCGCACTTCACATTAGCCGCCTCTGCGCCTACGACCCCGAACAGGATGGCTCGGCGCCTCTGCGTTGGCACGCCGACTTCGTACCAGCCAGGGAACGCCTCCGCGAATGGGCCGCCATCGCAGGCACCAAACTCGACACCGACCGCCCGACCAGGCAAACCGTCTGGCCGGGCGAAACACCGACCGCCGTTCAACAAGAACATACGATCCAGAACCGAGAGCAGGACTTCGAACAATTCGTGAAAGACGACGTCGAGGCTCGAAAGAGAGCCGAGGAGGCTTTCTACAGTCGCAGTGAATTCGCGGACGGAACGCAGTAGCCCCTGCGCTTTCAGCGGTCGTCCGAAACTGCCTGATGCCTGCTCTTCCGCCTCTCGCTCATTACTCTCTTGTCCGCCGCGGCCGGGTAGGTTGTGGGCCAAGCGAACCGAGGTGACGCGCGGGCATTGGGTTCGGCACGGGTGCTTCTTGTTCGATGTAGTGCTTCTCAGCGATCTCCTTGGTGTTGCCAAGTACGGCCGCAGCTGTCTTGGAGTCTGTCGCCCTTGCGATGAAGGTGCCTCCAGTCCGCCGAAAGGTATGAGGAGTCACTTTGAGCTCGGACAGACCGGCGTCCTTCAGCATCTTTCGCAGGGTTCGACGGACGTTATTGGGGGCGAGCGGGGTTCCCTTGCGAGTGAAGAAGAGTAGGTGTTCGTCGGCTCTGGGCGGCAGGAGAGCCAAGCGTCGCCTGATAACGTCGGCGACGAACTCCGGCACTTCAAGCGTCCGAAGTGACCGTGATGTTTTCGGATGATCCTGTCGGTAGACGCCCTTGCCATTCACAACCACGAGGGTGCCGGCGACTGTGACGCGCATGGGCTCGCCGTCGCCCGCTCGACTATCGTCTATGTCGCACCTCCGCAGGGCCAACGCTTCACCGATGCGGTCGCTGGTGCCCAGGAGTACCTCGATCACGTCACGCACCTGGCCGTCGGGTCTAGGTCCGTTCACCGACGGACCACTTCGCCATGTCCCAGTTGCGGTCCGTATCAGCTCAAGTTGCTGGAGACTCAGCGCTTTCGGGTTCACTTTAGGTTGCTTGAGGCGAGCCGTACCGGCGACGGGATTGTGCTGGACGGCGTCGTGGCGCAGCGCGAAGTTGAACATCATGCTGAGCACAACGCGGCTGTGCCGAGCGTGAGCGTAGCTGACGGTTGCCTGCGTTTTGATGAAACGGTCCACGCGACCTACGGTGACTTCGCGAAGGAGAAACCTCTTGAACGCTGGAAGCACTAGGCTGCTCAATTCTCGGCGGTAGAGGTCCTTGGTACTGTCGGCTAGGTCGGTGCGAATATGGACATCTTCCAGCCACGCGTCGGCCAGTTCGGCAACGGTGCTCTCAGGCGTGAGGGCGGTGCCAAGTCCAGTCGCGGTGCTGCGTTCGTTGAGCTTCTTCCGCAGCGCCTGCTTAGCGCCGCTCACCGTTCGTGCGGTGGCGGTGACTTTGCGAATCTCGCCGTCCCAGTCGCGGTAGCGAGCCTCGGCCTTCACGTTGCCCGCGACGGTGGTCACTGTGTGCATGTCCCCGTAGGTGCCGATCTCCAATCGGGCACGCCCCGTGCTCATGACTGGACTCTCTCGCCGTCGCGCGCTTCCTCGTTGGTCTGTTCGAGCTGGGCGAGCCACTCCTGGACTTCGGAGACCCGATAGCGTAACTCGCGTCCGACTCGGAAACCGCGCGGACCGCGCCCAGTGTGGCGCAGGTCGTGGATGGTCTGTACCGGCACGCCGAGGTGAGCGGCCAGTTCTGAGGTGGTCAGCACCGGTTCCAGACCGGGGAAGGGATGCATGATGCCGTTCATGCGAGCAAGGTGCGCAAGGCGTCCCAAGGGACGTCGAGGCGTACCTAGTTTCTGGCGGGAGGGAAAGTGAAAAAGTCGACGCAGTGACACACTGCGCCGACATTTCGCCGACATGATCAATTCTTGCCTCCGATTCGAGAATCGGAAACCCTGACTGATCAGGTTTTTCTGTTGCGGGGGCTGGATTTGAACCAACGACCTCTGGGTTATGAGCCCAGCGAGCTACCGAACTGCTCCACCCCGCGTCACGAGTAGCAACGTTAGCACAGGCTGGCTGGGCACCGTCGCGTGCGACCTACTGGCCGCCCCCGGCCGCGATCGCATCCTTGATGTCCTGCTGCAGCCGGGCATCCGCCTGGGCTGCCGCGACCAGGTTGTTGGCCGCGTAGGCGGCGGTGCGGGCCGCGAGGTCGGTCGACATGGCCTGCAGGGCGGCGCGAAGTGCAGCGCTCACTGTGCCACCGCTGGAGCCTGCTGTGCCGCTCGGAACGGGGGTCGGGGTCGCTGAGGTGTTCGAGCCGCTGTCACCGGCGGTCGCACCCGAGTTGCCGCCGAACAGGCTGTCGAGTGCAGCGTCGAGGGTGGGCTGGAACGCGACCTTGTTACCAAAGGCCACCAGCACCTCGCGCAGCAGCGGGTAACTCGTCTCACCCGTCGACGAGACGTAGACCGGTTGCACGTACAGCAGGCCTCCACCCACCGGAAGGGTCAGCAGGTTGCCGAGGTCGACTGTTGTCGCACCACGGTTGAGCAACGCGAGCTCATTCGCGACATTCGGGTCGCTCTTGAACTGGTTTTCGACAGAGCCCGGCCCCGGAATATTGACCTGCTTGGGCAGTGTCAGGATCGTGAGCTTGCCGTAGTCGGGCCCGTAGTCTGAGTCAGCCGTGAGGTAGCCGGTCAGGACACTGCGCGTGTTCGCAGCCGAGCTTTGCGGCACGAAGGTTGAGTACAGGGTGAACGCCGGCTTCGCGGTACCCGGAACCTTCATGGTCAGGTAGTACGGCGGCTGCAGCGCCGTGTTGGCGCTCGAGGTCGTTGGGTCGTTGGGGGTAACCCACTGGTCGTCGCCCGCGTAGAACGAAGCCGCGTCGGTCACGTGGTACGAACCGAGGATCGCGCGCTGCGCCTTGAACAGGTCCTGCGGATACCGCACGTGCGCGAGCAGTTGCGCGCTCATCTTCGACTCCGGCTGCACGGTCGCTGGGAAGATCTTCTCCCACGTGCGCAGCAGCGGGTCGCTCGGATCCCAGGCGTACAACGTCACCTTGCCGCTGTATGCGTCGACCGTAGCCTTCACCGAATTACGGATGTAGTTCATGTTGTCGAGCGAATACGCTGGCGCACTGACGTTCGCGTCAGCAACCACCTGGCTGAGCTGCTCCACCGTCGAGTACGGGTACTGGTCCGTCGTCGTGTAGCCGTCGACGATCCAGACGACACGCCCGTTCACGATCGCCGGGTACGCATCCTTGTCGAGCGTCAGGTACGGCGCAACAGCGGACACACGCGAGCGGGGATCACGGTTGTACAGGATCTGCGAGTCCTGGTTGACCGCATTCGAGAGCACGATGTCTTCCGACTGGAACTTGATCGCATAGATGAGCCGCGTAAACAGGTTGTTGAGCACCGGCCCACCGCTGCCGGTGAAGGTGGTCTTCTTGTTCTGGGCGCTGTCATTGCCAGCGGGATAGTCGAGCTCGAGCGGGGTCGAACCCTTCGGTGCCCCCACGATCGAGTACTCCGGCGAATTCTCGCCGAAGTAGATGCGCGGCTGGTAGTTGCCCAACGCGCCCGTACTCGGGATGCCCGACTCCAGGAAGACCGGCTGGCCAGACGAGGTGCGCTCGTTGCCGTAGGCAGCGACAACGCCGTAACCGTGGGTGTAGACGATCGTGTTGTTGTACCAGCTCTGCGACGCCCCAAGGCCGCTCTGGCTGAGTTCTCGCGCCGCAATCACGGTGTCCTGGGACTTGCCGTTGATCGTGTAGCGGTCGACATCCAGGTGATTCTCGAACTGGTAGAACTGCTTGAACTGCTCGAGCTGGCCGAACGACTTCGACACCAGGTCAGGGTCGAGGATGCGGATGCTCGCCGTCGTCTCCGCATCCGTCTTCAGGGCGCCCGCCTTGGCGTTCGTCGTGGCGTTGTAGGGCACGGTGGAGACGTTCGCGACACCGTACGCGGCGCGGGTGGCATCGATGTTGCGCTGGATGTAAGGCGCCTCGAGGGTTTGCGCGCTCGGAATGACGGTGAGGCGCTCAACGAGCGCCGGATATATTGCACCGATCACGATCGCGCTCACGATGAGCAGCGCCGTACCGATGATGGGCAGCCGCCAGCGACCAATGACCGCGGTGACGAAGAACAGGATCGCAACCAGGGCAGCAATGACCGCGAGGATCTCCTTGGCCGGGATCGTCGCGTTGACCTCGGCGTAACCGGCACCCGTCGCAAGAAAGCCCGCGCTGGCACTCGTCACCGTCGCGTACTGGTCAAGCCAGACGCTGACCGCTTGCAGGGCGATGTAGATGCCGACCGTTGTCGCGATCTGGACGCGTGCGGTGCGCGAAATGCGCAGCTCGCGGCCATTGAGCCGAATCGCGCCATAGAGGTAGCTGGTCGCGAGGGCGGCGATCACCGAGATGATCAGCACAGCGGACGCAAAGGCCACCACACCGCGCCAGAACGGCAAGTCGAAGACATAAAACGACACATCCAGGTGGAACTGGGGGTCCTTGACACCGAACGACGTGCGATTGAAGTATTCGAGCACCGTCTGCCAGCGGGAAGCCGCGGATGCCCCGGCAAAGATCCCGATGATCGACGGGATGCCGTAGATCGCCAGGCGCCTCAACGGCTCGACGACCTGCTGGTAGCGATCAAGCTGCGAATTCAGCTTCGCGTACACCGGTCGCCAGCGGAACGCGATCTCGATACTCGCGAAAACCGGCACCGCCATGGCGATGAATCCGATGAAGAACAGTGCCAGCTGCGAATACCACTGCGTCGTCAACACCTTCAGGAAGCCGAGCTGCTGGAACCACAGCCAGTCCGAGTAGAGGCCCGCAAAGACGAAGAACAGGATGATCAGCACGGCAAGGATGATCGCCGTGATGGTCAGCGTCGCCCGGGTGCGCGTTGCCGGCCGATCGTTCTGGGCCGGTCGGTTCGGGGTTGAGGTCACGTGACCACTCCTGGCTCTTCTAGTAGTGCTGTCATCTTAACCGCAGGTCTGCAACTTGTTCAGACCGTGGCCCGACGCGATCGCCTTCAGGTCGGTCACCGACTGCTTCAGCGTCGAGGTCGCAAAAACCGTGAGACCCGACGGGATGTGACCTCGCACCTCATCGCAGTTGCTTGCCGGAGCGAGAAAATAGGTTGCCCCGGCAGCCCGTGCACCGTACATCTTCTGGCGGATTCCCCCGATGGCCCCCACCAGCCCGTACGCGCTGATGGTGCCGGTACCGGCAACGTGCCTGCCGCCGTTGAGCTCGCCGGGGGTGAGCTTGTCGATGATTCCGAGAGCGAACATCATCCCGGCGCTCGGGCCGCCGACATCCTGCAGCTGCACCTTCACCGTGAACGGGAAGGTGAACTTCTCGCCAATGAAGACACCCAGGTAGGCGCCGGCCTGGGTGACCTCGGGAGTCACCTTCGCCGTCTGGAGGACGCCCTTTCGCTCGAACGTAATCGTCGCGGGCTTGTCGGTGCCGTTCGCCACCACGAGGCTGTGCAGTTGGTCCGAGTCGATAAACGACTTACCGTCGAGGGTCTTCAGGACGTCCCCCTTCTGCAGCGATTTGGAGGCCGGTGAACCCTTCGCCGTACCCTCGACACTGATGACGCTGTCGAAGGTGATACCCAACTGGTAGAGCGCGGCCGCCGTCGCCTGCTGCTGCGAGTCCGCCATCTCCTCAGAGCCCTGCTGGTTGGACTGCTGCACCGTCTCCTGAGGCGCATAGATCTCATCGATGGGCGTGATCGTCTTGCTCGGATCGAACCATGCGGTCACGATCTCCGACCAGCTCGGCCGATGGATCGGGTCACCGGCGATATTCACGGTCAGCATGTCGAGGGAACCCGAGGTGGGGTAGGTCGGATGACCGCTGATCGACAGCACAGGCACCGTCCGGGTGCCCACCGTCGTCGTTCCCAGCGTGTTGAAAACCGGACCCGGTTCCTCGATGACATACGAGGAGGGCAGCACAGCCACAACGATTGCCACGACGACCGCGACCCCGATCAAACCCCAACCGATGCGCCTCGCACGCCTTCGCCGGGCCGCCCGTTTATCGCCAGCGGTAAAAATCGCCACCGTCATCCTTATGTTTTCTGAAGAACCTGGCGGCCGGGATTCGACTGTTCGCCACGGGCGCACATCCAAAGCTGCCCGGGAGCTGTCCATTCCGGGTCCGTTCGGGTGCGCAGCGGCTAGCGTAGTTTGCATGCCTGATGATTCGCGGGAAGAGCCCGACGACGACTTCGACGCGTCCGAAAGCGACCTGAGCAAACTGCTCCGCGATTTTCTCGGCGGCAACACCTCGATCGATCCCGCGCAGCTCGCCAGCGCGGCCGGCCTTCCGAACGATCCTGAGCTGATCGGGCGACTCATGGAGCAGCTCCAGAGCGCGCTTCAGTCCAGCGCCGAAGGCGTCAACTGGACGCTCGCGCTCGACCAGGCGAAGATGATCGCCTCGCGCACCTCCGTCGTCTCGCTGCCCGGCGAGCGCTCGCAGCTGGAGCAGGCGCTGCACGTCGCATCCCTCTGGCTCGACGAAGTCACCTACGTATCCCAGCTCAACTCCGAGCCCCGGCTGATGAGCCGCTCCGAGTGGGTGAGCGCGACCATGCCGCTCTGGCAGCAGCTCGCCGAGCCCGTCGCGAACTCCATCTCGGACTCCCTCGCCGAAGTGCTGCACGACCAGGCACCCGAAGAAATGGCTGGCATGCTCGGGGACGCCAGCAAGCTCATGAAAAACGTCGGCGGCACGCTGTTCGCAATGCAACTGGGCCAGGTGGTCGGCCAGCTCTCCACCGAGGTCGTCTCCGGCGGCGACATCGGCATCCCGCTGCTCGACCAGGGCGCCGCTCTGCTGCCGCAGAACGTGTTCGCGTACGGCGCCGATCTCGACATCCCCGTCGACCAGGTTCACCTCTACCTCGCGGTGCGCGAACTCGCGCACGCGCGCCTGTTCCGGCACGCGAAATGGCTGCGGCTGCAGCTGCTCTCCTCAATCACCGAGTTCGCCCGGGGCATCCACATCGACACCAGCCGGCTGCAGGAGCTCGCAGAAGATTTCGACCCGGCCAACCCCGAAGAGTTGCGCGCGGCAATGACCAGCGGTGCCCTCATCCCGCCGAAATCCGACGAACAGCTTGTCGCGCTCGGCCGGCTCGAAACGATGCTTGCGCTCATCGAGGGCTGGGTGGATGTGGTCACTGCAGACGCCACGACACGCCTGCCAAAGAGCGACGCGATCGCGGAGACTGTGAAGCGACGTCGCGCATCCGGTGGCCCCGCCGAGTCGGCATTCGCAACGCTCGTGGGGCTCGAGCTTCGCCCGCGTCGCCTTCGCGAGGCAGCCGCCATGTGGCGCGCGGTAACGGATGCGGTAGGGCCCGAGAAGCGCGACGCCCTGTGGTCCCAGCCCGACCTGATCCCGTCCAGTGACGACATCGACTTCCCCGACCTGCTCATCGCGCGCATGACCGGTGAGGCCGAAGCGCGCGACGACATCGACCAGGCGATCGAAGACCTGCTGAACGATGAGGGCGATCGTCCGCACGAGTAACACCGCTGTGGACGGTTTCGACGCGTCACCGCACGGATCACTGACACTGTCGGCATGGTGCTTCGACTCGACTCACGCTTCGCTGTTGTGTGGCGCGACCCGTTCAGTCTCCAGCTCGGGGTCGACCCGTCGCGAGTTGTGCTTCGGGAGATCAGCACCGCAGAGGAGCGCATGATCGCGGCGCTCGAAGGCGGGGTGAGCCGCTCAGGGCTCGCCATGATCGCCACCAGCTCGGGCGGCGCCGCCGCGGATGTCCCGGTGCTGCTTCGCAAGCTCAAAGCCGTGCTCCTCGACGAAGAACCCGCGGCACCCCCATCGCGGGTATCGATTGCCGGTCACGGCGAGACCGTGGAGAGGATTGCGAATGCCCTGGCCATTGCCGGCATACAGGTAGCGGTCGCGCCGACCCTGACCGACGAGGAATGCGACCTGGGGCTCGCTGTGGGCCACTACGTGCTAGATCCGCAGGCCTACGGCCACTGGCTTCGCCGGGACCTGCCGCACCTGCCCGTCGTCTTCGGCGACGACTCCGTCACGATGGGCCCCCTGGTTGAGCCCGGACGAACCGCCTGCCTTTACTGCCTCGAGCACTATCGACGTGACGCCGACGCATCCTGGTCGGCTATCGCTTCGCAGCTGTGGGGCCGGCGATCCCACTCGGAAACGCCGCTGGTGTCAGCCGAGGTCGCCGCCCGCGTATCGCGCATGGTGCTCGCCCGGCTGCGTGGGCCCGCACCACGCCAGGGAGCCGGTCGATCGTTTCGCCTCGCCGTTGACTCCGGCGAGGTGACTCGACGTGACTGGATGCCACACCCCGAATGCGGCTGCGTCGCGGTACCGACAGGCCTCAGCGCAGGTCGGCCAGGAAGCGACTCGGAACCCGGTTCGGACCGGCCCACGACAGCCG
>Ga0302198_10000569_pt1 | contig 41725 bp, 45 predicted proteins | sample II_Bog_N2_2_FD_193521 | JGI IMG/M metagenome (GOLD analysis project Ga0302198, IMG submission 193521) | Peat permafrost microbial communities from Stordalen Mire near Abisko, Sweden - II_Bog_N2_2 | ecosystem: Environmental > Terrestrial > Soil > Wetlands > Peat | place: Sweden: Abisko...
GTTTCCGACGTCACCCGAGCGCTCCAGCACCACGACCGACACTTCGTAACGCGCGAGTTCGCGCGCGATCGCACAACCCACCACCCCCGCACCGATCACGGCGACGTCGTAGGGCGTGTCTCGCACGATGCCCTGGGTCATCGCCCCTCGTGGCTCTGCGCGTCCACGGTACGCGCCACTGCTCGCTCGAACCGCTCGAGCCGACGCGCAGCGTCGTCGGCCGAGATCGACGGCTCGTAGCGACGAGCGAGTGAGGGCAGTCCCTCGCCGATCGACTTCGCGGCCCCGGCGCCCAAGCGCGCGAGCGCGGCCACGCCCAGTGCGGTCGCGTGCGGCGACGGATATAACTCGACGGGGATCTGGAGTAGGTCGGCTTGACTCTGCATGAGGACCGACGACCTCGTAAGCCCACCGTCGACGCGCAGCGACACCATCCGCTCACCGAGGTCGGCCTCTGCCGCACGCACCAGCATCGCTACTTGAGCCGCGATGCCCTCGAGGACCGCTCGCACGATCTCGGCGGGCCCCGTATCCAGACTGAGGCCCTCGAGGTGGGCCTTCGCGTGGGGTTGCCAGTAGGGCGCGCCGAGCCCAACGAACGAGGCCACGCACACCACACCCGAATCGCTCGGGGCCCTCGACGCCACGGCGTCGAGGTCGGCCGCGCTCTTGACGAGTCCCGTCGTTCGCAGCCACTCCACGGCGCTGCCCGCGGTGTAGACCTGGCCGTCCAGGCAGTACGCGTGCTCGTCGCCGTACTGCCAGGCGACCGACGCCGAAAGACCGTTGTTCGATCGTCGGGGCGTTGCCCCGGTGGTGACGAGTAAGAACGCGCCCGTGCCGTAGGTGCACTTTCCCTCACCTGCGCGAAGACATCCTTCGCCCACGAGCGCCGCCTGCTGATCGACCGCCAACCCAGTGACGCGAAGCGGCGGACCGAACGCCGAGGTCTCAGCGAGTTCGCCCGCGCAATCAACCACCTCGGGTAGTGAGTTGCGATCGAGTCCGAACAAACCGACCGCCTCGTCGGACCAGGCGCGGGTGTCCAGGTCCAAGAGCAGCGAACGTGAGGCGGTACTGGCGTCGGTGACGCAGCGTCCGGTGAGGCGATAATTGAGCCAGGCGTCGATGCCGCTGACCCGAACGCCCGCGTCCACTCGTTCGCGGAGCCACGTCAATTTGGGCGCAGTGAAGTACGGATCGAGCGGTAGGCCGGTGATCGCGCGCAAACGTGCCGCCGAAGCGCCCAGACGATTGGTCACCACGGACGCGCGCCGGTCTTGCCATGAGATTGCGGGATGGACTGCCTCACCGCCAGCGCGCCAGGCGACCGCGGTCTCACCCTGGTTCGCGATGCCCACGGCGTGCACGGGCGACGACGCGGCCGCCAACGCCGCCCGTCCTGCGTTGACGATGGACGAAAGCAACTCCTCGGGATCCTGCTGCACGCCGCCGTTACCCACCGGCGTCGGATGCACGGGCACCTCGGCCTCTGAGAGGACGTCGCCACTTTCGCTGACGACCAGAGCCTTCGTCGACGAAGTGCCCTGGTCGATGGCGAGGACGTTGAAGCTCACTTCAGGACTGTAGTGTTCCCTGACCCGGCGCCGGCGCGTAGCGAAGCCGGATCCAGCAAGAGCTGACCGAGGTATAGCACGACATCGGCGACCAGCGAACCGAGCAGGTAGTACTGGGCGGGGCAGAACTCCGCGGGACCAATGATGACGACCAGTTCAAAGGCGAGTCACAACAAGGCGACCTCACCACGGGCGTCTCCCATTTGGCGAGTTGGGGGCGACCCTCTTCAGTCGATATCTCGTGCACCTTAGTGACGTAGAGGATTACCGGCATGATTGTAGAGGCCCCGAAGAGATGCACGAGTACGTTGGCCTTGTTCTGAGACGCCAGAATGATTCCGATGCCGAGCGCGAGCGCCGTCGCGAGCCAACCACTCAGTCATCGGTCCTTGACGCACTGGTCGAGGTGGGCCCGAATTCGTTTCAATCGACGCTGATCAAGTCAAAATACCGTCAGGTCGATTCGCAGTTTCAACAACGCCATGCCGATCCTTTGGCTTCGAACCGAGATCAGGAGATTCGCCGCTCAAGTCGTGCGGTCGAGCACCCGTCGCAGTGCGTCGAGCGCACTGATTGCACTGTAAGCACGCACGCGAGGACGGTCCCCTGGCAGGCGAAGGGCCACGTCGGTGATTTCGTCACCCACCGCCAAGCCCACGAACACCGTGCCAGCGGGCTGGGCGTCCTGCTCTTCTGGTCCGGCGACACCGGTCACGCTGAGCCCGACGTCCGCTCCGAGCACCCTTCGCACTCCCTCAGCCATGGCGCGAGCCGCCGCCGCGCTCACCACGGGTCCTTCGGGCACGCCGAGCAGGTCGTACTTCACGTCCGACGCGTAGCTCACGACGCCGCCGCGAAACCATCGTGACGCGCCCGCGACGCTCACCAGACGACTCGCGATGAGTCCGCCCGTGAGTGACTCGGCCACGCTCAGCGTGAGGTTTTTCCCCAGTAGTCGATTCGCCACCACGTCTTCCATTGACTGGTCGTCGACTCCGAAGATGATGTCGCCCAATTTCAGGTCGATCAAGGTACGAACCTTGTTCTCCTCTTCAGCGAGTAATGACGAGGCGTGTTCGGCGTCGTCGCCCCTCGCGGTTATTCGCACTTTGATACCTTCGATGCCCGACGCGAGGAACGCAATCGTCACCCGGCCGCCGTCTTCGAGCGCGTCGAATCGCTCGCTCACCGCTTCAGCGAGGGCGGACTCACTCGCCCCCCAGGTGCGCAGCACCCGACTCGTGATCACCGACGTCGTTCCGCCAGCTCGCTCGCGCGCCAAGAGGTCAGGCAGTATCGCGCGTTCGAACATGTCGGTCATCTCGTAGGGAACCCCGGGCACCGCGTAGACGACCTTCAGGCCCACCGGACAGATCAAGCCCGGCGCGGTGCCCCTGGTCTGGGGGATGATCGTGGCCCCGCGCGGCACGTCGGCTTGGAGCAAGTTGTTGTCGGGCATTGAACGCCCGCGCGACTGGAACATCGCGCGGATCACTTCGACGATGTCATCTCGACGCTCGAGCGGCACGTTCATCACCTCGGCCAGCGCGGCTCGGGTGATGTCGTCCTGGGTGGGCCCGAGTCCTCCGCAGACAATGACCGCGTCACTGCGCGCGAGCGCCGTGCGAAAGGCCAGCACGATCCGCTCGTGATTGTCACCAACGTGTTGGTGAAAGTGCGAGGCGACGCCGTTCGCGGCGAGCTGCTCGCCAATCCACTGTGAGTTCGTATCGGGAATCTGGCCGAGCAACAACTCGGTGCCGACGGCGACTACCTCAACTCGCACTCGCCAAGACCTTCTTACCGTCGACGTAGTACCGCCACCCGGTGTAGATCGTCATGATGGCGGCGAGCCAAATGGTACCCACGCCCAGCCAGGTGTGGTGCGCGACAAGGGGAATCACGCAAAAGGCGATCGCCCAATCCTGGACGAACGTCTTCCATTTGGCGAGTCTGCTCGCGGGGATGCTGATGCCCTTGCGTGCGGCCTTGGCCCGATAGAAGCTCATCCAGATTTCGCGCAGGGTGATGATGATCGCGGGGATGATGAAGCTCTTGAGACCGTGGGGTCGACAGATGATCAAGGCGTAGAGGCTCCCGAGCACGATGACCTTGTCGGCGAGTGGGTCGAGAAACGCCCCCGAGGTCGTGGTGCCGTGACGACGCGCGACGATGCCGTCGAAGTAGTCCGACGCCGCGGCGATAAAACCCACGCCCGCGGTCCACCACGAGATGCGCTCGAAGATGATGAGGTAGATAAAGATCGGCGAGACGAGGAGTCGAAAGCTAGTCATGAGGTTCGCCGGGGTCAGGAGGGCGCTTTCGCCGTAGGTACGTTCTTTTACGCTCATACCTTCACCCCCTCCAGGTCAGTCCCGCAGCTCGCCACGATCTGGCACTCCACCATCTCTCCCACGCTAAGTGACGAATCGACCATTACGACGCCATCGATTTCGGGGCACTCTCGAACGCTTCGCCCCACCCCCGGCCCGTCGATCAGCAGTCGTTGCCGGGTTCCCACCAGGGCGTCGCGTCGACGAGCGGTGATGGCGTCCTGGCGCTCGCTGACCTCGCGAAGACGCTCGAGGGCGAGTTCGTGGGGGACCTGGTTGACGAGACCGTGGGCCAAGGTGCCCTCCTCGCTCGAAAAGGTGAAGAATCCGGCCCAGTCGAGTTGGGCGGCGTCGATGAACTCGAGCAACGCCCGTTGGTCGTCTTCGGTCTCGCCGGGGTATCCGAGGATGAACGATGAGCGAAACGTCGCGTCGGGTTCACTTCGCCGGATGGCTTCGATGCGCTCGAGGAACCGATCGGCGTCGCCCCAGCGTCGCATCGCGCGCAGCAGCGGACGCGACGCGTGTTGGAGCGAGAGGTCGAAGTAGGGCACGCCGGTTTCGATGATGGTCTCGATGAGACCGCTCGTAAGCCCCGATGGATAGAGGTACAGGAGTCGCACTCGTTCGACCTCGCGACCGAGCGCCTTGGTCAGTTCGATGAGTGGTTGCGTGCCGCCCTCGTCGAGTACCTCGACCGCTTCACCGCGTCCGGCGCGACGACGGTCATGACCCCAACTCGCGAGGTCCTGGGCGATGAGCACGAGTTCCTTCACGCCGCCTTGGACGAGGGCGCGCGCTTCTGCGAGGATCTCCTCATTCGAACGTGAACGTTGATCACCGCGAAACGTCGGGATTGCGCAGAACCCGCAGCGCCGGTCACAGCCTTCGGCGATCTTCACGTAGGCCCAGGGCGTCGCCGACTTGGGCCGAGGCAGATTCAACAGATCAAAGGACGGCGTCGCGCGCGTGCGCAACGCCACCGGGGTCGAAGGGACGATCAGGCTCTCACCAAATCCCGCGACGAGGTCGACTTCGGGCAGGGCGGCCGCCAGTTCCTCGCCGTAGCGTTCGGCCATGCAGCCCGTGACCACGAGCCTTGCGCCATGTTGTTTCTGGTCCGCGAGGAGAAGAACTGTCTCGATGGACTCTTCACGAGCGGCCTCGATGAACGCGCACGTATTGGCGACGACCAGGTCCGCCTCCTCGGGTGAAGTCGCGAGGTCGTAGCCCTGGGTCTGAAGAAGACCGGCGAGTTTCTCCGAATCCACGTGGTTCTTCGGGCACCCGAGTGTCTCGATCCAGTACCGCACCACCGTCTCCTCTATAAGCGCCAACACCGAGCGCACTGCGCTCGGTGTCAATGGCGGAGAGGGAGGGATTTGAACCCTCGGGCCCACTTTCGCAGGCCGCATTCTTAGCAGGAATGTGGTTTAAACCGAACTCACCCACCTCTCCAAGCAGATTCATCCTACCCAAGTACCGAGAACGTTCATTACCGCTCCCGGCCTTTCGCCAATTGCCAGCATTACACTAGGAATTCACTTGGCCCATGTCTATGAAGGGAAACACGTGCGAACTCTACGTCTCCTCGCCGCCGGCGCGGTCGGTCTTTCGATCTTGAGTGGAGTCTCACTCGGGGTTTCTACGATTGCTTCGGGCGCGCCGGCGTCGCTCGCTTCGTGCAAGAGCACGATCACTAGCGAGGAATACACCAAAGGAACCCTCACGGTGGGCACCGACGATCCCGTCTACTCGCCCTGGTTCGAGAACAACAAACCCAGTAACGCCAAGGGCTACGAGTCGGCGCTCGTCTACGCGCTCGCCTCGGTCCTCGGAGTCGACAAGTCACACGTCAAGTGGGCCTACGAACCCTTCGACTCGAGCTACACCCCCGGCACCAAGCACTTCGATTTCGACATCAACGAAATCTCTTACACGAAGGCCCGCGCGCAGGCCGTCACCTTTTCGGCGAGCTACTACAACGTGAACCAGTCAATCGTCGCACTGAAGACCGACAAGATCGTCAAACACCACACGTCCGCCGAACTGAAGACGTACCTCTACGGTGACCAGATCGGCACGACGGGTCTCGCGTACATCAACGATCACATCAAGCCCACCAAATCGCCACGCGTCTATACGACCCTCGACCAAGCCGTCGAAGCGCTTCAACTCGGCCAGATTGACGCGATCGTCATCGACACGCCGACCGGCCAGTACATGGCGTCGTCGCAGATCGTCAATTCGAAGAAGAAGTTGGTCGCGACCCAGGTGGGACAGTTCCCGAGCGTCGGCGAGCACTACGGCTTGCTCTTTACCAAGGGCAACCCGCTCGCGGCGTGCGTCAACGCGGGACTCGCCGCCCTGACGAAAAACGGAACGCTCACGTCCTTGCAAAACAAGTGGCTTGGGATCTACACCAGCGTGCCGGTCATTAAGCCCTAGCACGTGTCGCTCGACACCGACGCCTCTTCGTCGGACGCACCCAATCTTTTCGGCTCTCGACGTAGTCGACTCTTCGTAGGACGACGCGGCTTAGCCGCGAGTTCGATTTCGACGGTCCTTCTCGTAGGCGCGATCGTCCTCATACTGTTCGTCGCCCCCGGCGGGGCGGTGTTTCGCTACTACTTCTTCAACTTGCACGACATGAGAATCGCCTGGGACGGTCACGCGTCCCAGGGCATCAGCGCCCTAAGCCGGAGCCTCTTCACCAACGTCTGGATGTTCCTCGTAAGCGAAGTCCTCGTGCTCTTCTTTGGCCTCACGATCGCTTGGACGCGCATCAGCCGCACACCCGTGCTGTTTCCCGTGCGCATGCTCGTGACCGTCTACACCGACGTCTTTCGAGGCGTGCCGCTGCTCATTGTCGTCTACCTGGTCGGCGACGGGCTACCGGCACTGCGACTCGGCTTCATTTCGAACCAGTCACCTTCGATCTATGGCGTCGTAGCGCTCACCCTGACCTACAGCGCCTACGTCTCTGAGGTCCTGCGGGCTGGCATCAATTCGGTACCCCACGGTCAACTGCTCGCCGCGCGATCGCTCGGACTTTCCCCCACGTCGACGATGCGCCGCGTGGTGCTGCCCCAAGCGGTACGCACCGTCATTCCGCCGTTGCTCAACGACTTTGTCTCACTGCAAAAGGACACCGCTCTGGTCTCGGTGCTCGGGGTGATCGAGATCGCCAACGCCGGTCAGATCTCGGCGTCGACACTCTTTAACGGCAGCGGGCTCGTCGCCGCAGCCCTGTTCTTCCTCGCGCTCACCATTCCCATGACCCGTCTCACCGACCACCTCATCGAACGAGACCGTTCACGACGATTGGCCGGCTCGTGAGCGAGGTCGTGCTCGAACTGAATGACGTCGTCAAGCGCTTCGACGACAATGAGGTTCTCTCGGGAGTGTCCTTGCAACTGCACCGCCACGAGGTGGTCTGCTTGATCGGCGCGTCGGGCTCGGGCAAGTCGACGTTACTGCGCTGTTCGAACATGCTCGAAGACATTGACGCGGGATCGATCACGCTCTTCGGTCAAGGACTCGAGGACCGGCGCATCGATCCGAACCTCGTGCGCCGCCACGTCGCGCTGGTCTTCCAGTCGTTCAATCTCTTCCCGCACTTGAGCGTGCTCGACAACATCCTGCTGGGGCCGGTGTACGCGATGAAACGCAAGCGCGCCGACGTGCGCGACGAGGCCCTCGCACTGCTCGATCGCATCGGGCTGCGAGACCGGGCGAACGACTTCCCCGACCGCCTCTCCGGGGGTCAGCAACAACGAGTGGCAATTGTGCGCTCGCTCGCGATGCAGCCTTCACTGCTGTTACTGGACGAAGTCACGAGTGCTCTGGATCCGACCCTCGTGGGTGAAGTGCTCGATTTGCTGCGCGACCTCGCGGCGAGTGGCACGACGATGTTGATCGCGACCCACGAGATGAACTTCGCCAAGGACGTGTCCCATCAGGTCGCGTACCTCGACAAGGGTGTCCTCGTCGAGAAGGGTACGCCCGAACAGATCTTCAACAGTCCACAGCACGAAGCGACGAGGATCTTCTTGGAGCGAGTGCGTTAGCTCGCGTGCGCGCGCAGTTCCGGCAACTGGCCCACCAGATCGAAGAGCTCCTGGTCACGTTCCCAGGTCAAGTGCGAGCGCACGTGCTCCATGGGTAACCACACCAGCTCGTCGACTTCCGCGTTAGGTGCGAACTCACCGTCACCAACGGCCATCAAGTAGTAGGCGACGATCTTGGGCTTGCCCTTACGGTGTGTGTAGTTCGTGGTGCCGACGAATCGCAGTACGTGACAGTTCATGCCGGTCTCTTCAGCCACCTCGCGTAGCGCCGCCTGCTCGAACGTCTCTCCCTCGTCGAGCTTGCCCTTGGGAAAGGTCCAGTCACCGCGCGCTTCGCGATAGATGCAGGCGATCTCCGCGCGCCCGCTGGCGACGGAACGGTGCACGATGCCACCAGCGGCGCGAATGAGGTCGTTGGGTGCGTCCTTGGGGATGATGAGTTCGCCGCTCAAGAGGTACACACCGTCAACGGTAGAGGATTGGTCAGGGAAACCATGGCATTACAAATCTACTTTGCCAAGAATTCACTTTCGTAGAGTGGGACCGTGATCGCAACCCAATTACCGCTCGTGACCCGTCTGGTGATCTACTTAGCGGCGGGTATCGGTGCGGGTATTGCGAACGGTGTCGCGGGCGGAGGGACCTTCGTCACTTTTCCGACGCTTCTCGCCACCGGCATCAGCGCACTCCAGGCCAATATCTCAACGACCGTGGGGGTGCTGCCGAGCTACGTCGGAGGAATCTCCGGCTTTCGCAAACAGATCGGTGCGCACCGGTCTCTCATTGTTTCGCTCGTGCCTTCGTGCGTCGTGGGCGCCGCCACGGGCTGCACGCTTCTGCTCGTTGGTTCCTCGAGCACTTTTCGCAGCGTGGTGCCCTGGTTGATCGGGGCGGGGACTGTACTTTTCGCCGCCGCACCCCTGGTGACCAAGCATCTCGAGCACATAGAGCACACGCACCCATCGAGACGGCGGGCACTCTTCGTCGGCGTCTTCGCGGTGTCGGTGTACGGCGGCTACTTCGGCGCGGGCCTGGGAATCCTGTTGCTCGCCGTGATGGCCGTGACCCTGCCGTTCGAACTCGCAGAACTTCAGGGTCTACGAAACGTGATCTCGCTCATCATCAATCTCTGTGCGGCGGCGATATTCATATTCCACGGCCATCTGGCCCTGGACGCCGTGTATATGTTGTTGGTGGGCACCCTGATAGGCGGTTGGCTCGGGACGCTACTGATCAAGCGCCTCTCGCCCCAGGTCGTGCGAGCGCTGGTCATCGCCACGGGAGTCTTTACGACTTATCACCTCGCCACTACGGGTTAGTGGTCGATTCCTGATAATTCCACTAATATATGTGGGATGAAGAAGCTCTTCTCCTTCCCGAACCCCGTGAACGACGCCTCGGCGCGCAGCGTCGCCCTGGGCGTCGTCGCGATGTCCCTCGCTGCGTTGATCTTCAACCAGGCGTGGCTACTGATCCCCCTGACCTACGGATTCCTCGCGCGAGTCGCCACCGGTCCAACGCTCTCACCGCTCGGCCAGTTCGCCGTTCGCGTGAGCGGCCCTCGGATCACGAGATGGCAGAAGTTCGTACCTGGTCCCCCCAAGCGCTTCGCGCAAGGAATCGGTGCGTTCCTCACGCTCGCGGCGACCTTGACGTGGTTGCTCGACAGCTGGTCGGTCGCGCGCTGGCTACTGATCCCCCTGCTCGGCGCCGCGTCACTCGAGGGATTCGTCGGGTTCTGTCTCGGTTGCACGATCTTTGGCTGGCTAATTCGTGCGGGACTCGTCCCCGAAGCCGTGTGCGTCGAATGCGGTGACCTCTCAGCACGCTACGCCAGGGCCGGAATCACTCAGAGTTAAGAATTCTCTTACAGATCACTCAGAAACGACCGCTCGCTACTTTGGGGGGCGAACTCTTTCCTAGGCTGTGCTCATGCACCGTCACTCGCTCTTCTCGAAGTTGGGCGTCGCGTCGCTCAGCATTTCACTCGGCGCGCTCACGCTCGTCGCCGCGCCGGTGCTCGCGAGCGAACCTCGGGTAACCGTCGCCAGCGCGGCACCAGTGCCCGCAAAAGACACGATCGTCGACCAGACGATCACCACCTCGTTCGACGTGCAACTCACCCAACGCCACGCCAGCTCGCTGCCCGGTTTCCTCGCGAGCCTGTACGACACCGCCTCTTCGAACTATCACCACTTCCTCACGCCAAGTTCCTACGCCCAACGTTTTGGCGCGAGCGCGAGCGTCGTTGCCAACGTACGTACCTATCTCGACGGTTTCGGGCTGAAGGTCGAAGACCTGAGCGCGAGCCACGTCCTCTTGCACGTAAGTGGAAGGACGACGGCCATCGCCCGGGCCTTTGACGCCCCCGTCGAGACCGTGCGAACCGCGGGTGGCGCACTCGTCGCCCAATTCGCCAGCTCCGCGACACTGCCGAGTTCGGTGGCGGCGAACGTCGCGAGCGTGGCGGGGCTCTCGAGCGTGGTGAGTCCGAGCCCCTCACTGGCGAGCTCACAGGTCTCCTCGTCCTCGCACGTCGCGGTCGCGACGACCTGTGCGTCGGCGGGGGCCGCCAGCACGACGCCGAACACGCTCGGCGGTTACCCCGCGACGGTCCAGGCGCAGTTGTACGGACTCAGCACCGAGTACGCCAGCGGCGACACCGGCGTTGGTCAGACGATCGCAACCTACGAGCTGGGCCTCTACGATCAGGCCGACGTCGCCACGTACTTCGCGTGTTACGGGCTTAGCCCCTCGATCACTCCCGTCAACGTCGACGGCGGGCCCACCGGGAGCTACTCCGAAGAGGCGACCATCGACATCGAAGAGGCCGCCGCGCTCGCGCCGGGCGCCGCGATCGAGGTCTACCAGGGGCCCGACAGTGGTTCGAGCCCTCTCGACATCTACCAAAAGATCGCCGACGACAACACCGCGACGATCGTCACCACGTCCTGGGGGATCTGTGAGACCGATCCGAGCGGAGCGGTGAACACCGAGCAGTCCATCTTCGAGCAGATGGCGGCCCAAGGTCAGACCGTCGTCGCGGCGGCGGGCGACTCGGGCTCGTCGGACTGCGCCAACAACCCCGACGGCTACGCACCCACCACCCTTGCGGTCGATGACCCGGCCTCCCAGCCTCTCGTCACCGGCGTCGGTGGACTGAGCGTCACGAGCACGAGCCCGTTGGTCGAATCGGTCTGGAACGGCGGGTCGGGCGGCGGGTCTGGCGGCGGCGGCAAGTCGGTCGAATGGTCGAGGCCGGCGTGGCAGAACGCGCCAGGGATCACCGCCGCCGACACCACCCGCATGGTGCCTGATCTCTCGACGATGGCCGACCCGAACACCGGGTTCATCGAGTACTACACCGGTACCGCCACGGGCACGGTTATCTGTCGTCGAACCTGCTCGAGCGGTTGGAGCGCCATCGGGGGCACGTCAATCGGTGCGCCGCTCGTGAGCTCGCTCGTCGCCGTAGCGGCCCAGGTCTGTGGCACGACGCGACTGGGTTTCATCAATCCCCAGCTCTACGCAATGGCGAGTGCGGGAGTGGGCTTCAGTGACGTCACCACGGGCAACAACGACATCGACAACGTGGGCGGCTACAGCGCCGGGGTTGGCTACGACATGGCCTCAGGTCTGGGCAGCCCTGACGGCACACCCTTCATCGCCGGTCTGTGCGCACCCAAGATCGACGCCGTCAAGAGTACGTTCACCTCGCCGAGCGCGAACGTCGCGCTCAACAGTCCCGCCAACGTGAGTGCGATCCTGGTGGGATCCAACGGCAGCCCCGTCGCCAACACCCAGTTCGCTGTGAGCGCGAGCGCAGCGTCGGGCACCATCGAGATCAACGGTTCCGCTTCGAGTGCGACCGGACCCGGCCAGGCGAGTACCACGGTCACGTCCAGTTCGAGTGGTGCAGCCAACTTCACACTCACGAGCAGCGTCGCGGGTCCGGTGACGGTGACGATCTCCTACGCGGGCACCACGCTGCACACGGCAACGATTACCTTCGGCGCCGCCGTCGCGAGCTCCGTGCCGGGTCGACCGAAGATTTCGAGTCTCGTCGCGATAGTGGGCGGTTTCAAACTCGTCGTCGCACCCGACAGCGCCGGCTCGTCGCCGATTACCTTGTTCCAGTACTCGCTCAATTCGGGTGCGACGTGGGCGAACTTCTCGGCGACGACGCGAAGCGTGACGGTGAGCAGATTGCTGACGTCGCACACCTACGTGATAAGCGTGCGCGCACGCAGCGCGGCCGGGTCGAGCGCGCCCTCAGCGCCGTCGAGGGTCACCACGCGTCCGTAGGTTTTGTTGAGAGTTCGTGATAGTTCCTTCGAGAGACCATGTCGTGGCGAGGGGGCCTCTAGACTTTCCTAAGGTGCACGGCGGAACGATTGGTGGGGGCTGCCCCAAAGGATGCGAGTGAAGTTTCCACGTGCCGCGCTGGTGGCGAACATAGTGATTGTCGGCACCACGCTTCCCGTGGCGCTCTTGCCCGTGGCGACGACGAACTCCGCGGCTGCCCTGCCGCTGTACCAATTCGTCGATACCGGCACGGGGCCACTGCCTTGGAACGCCGTCTCCTTCGAGAGCTCGATCGACAACACCAAGATGCTCGGCAACCCCCACGCGGCGAGCGAGGACGGCGAGGAGGCACTGGCCTACCGTATGGCCAATTCGCAGATCGGGATCTACGTCCAGAACGCGATTGGTACGACGTCCTGGATTGACGTCTCGACGATGGTAGACACGCCGACGCCCGCCTCGGACCCCGTGCCCTTCTTTGATCCCTCGGGCAACCTCGACGTGTTGTACGTGAGTACCCAACAACACCTCATCTTGATCTCCTCGACGCTCGACGTCGCCCCTCGAGGGCCAGAACTCGCGGGCTCGACGCCTCGTCCGCCCTACGTTCTCACCGACCTCAGCGCGACCAATGGACTCTCAGTCGCGGCCGGTCTGCCGAGCGTCGGGCTTAACGGTCTGAACGGTTTTGTCGCCGTGCGATCGAGTACCAACCTCGCCGAGGTACTCCCCCTCACTTGGCACGACGACCAGAACGTGCCCGCAGTGGGTGCACCGCTCAACGTCTCGAGCGCCACGTCGATTGGCGCGATTTCCAATGACCCGGTCGCACTCGCGGGCGCCACCAACGCGTTCGTCGCCACCACGACCGCGGGCAACGTCGAACTGCTCACCAGTTCGAGCACCAGCTTTGGCGCGTGGAGCGCCAAGAATCTCACCGCGTCAACCGCAGCGAGCGCGGCGTCAGGAGAGTTGTCCTCGACCGCGAGCACGCAGTCGAACTACGTCGTCGCCTTGAGCAAGAGCGGCAACGTCGAACTCTTCAGTTCCTCGTTGATCGCGGGTTCGACGTCGTCGAGCTGGTCGCTCGACAACGTCACCGCCACGACAACCGGCGCGCCGCCCCTCGGTGGCGCGGTCTTCGCCCAAGCCAGCGCGACCCAGCTCTTCATCGCCGGCCAAGCGGCGAACTGGGGTGACTTGTTCGTTCTCACGAGTTCGATCGGTTCGAGCTCGTGGAGCGCCACCGACGTCTCGGTCACCGGCGGCAGCGCGGCGCGCTCGGTGGGCCCCGGGGTCACCGGTCTCATCCAGGGCGCCAACCTGGTCCTCTACGCCGCGGGCGTGAGTTCGTCACCTCCCCAGGGCGTGGGCGTCTACGCGATTCCCACCAGTGACTGGTCGAGCGCGATCAACAACGGCTGGCCCATCGTCAGCGAAACCGGTGGCCTCGGCACCCAGGCGGCGCCCTGGGTTGGTTTCACCAGCGCCAAGAGCGTCGCCACGTCACCGGATTTCCTGCTCGGCCAGAGCATCTACAACTCGCACAAGCGCGTCACCTGGTTGTCGTTTTGGACGCTGAGCGGCCCGCTTAAGACCGAGCCCCAGACCGCCGCTAGTTACTACAGCCACGGTTTCGCCGCGGGCGCCTGGGTCGCAGGTGAGATCGACCAGTACCGCGCCCTGGGCGTGGGGCTCAAGCCCGACTGGGTGATCTTCGATCCCGAGGGTTACCCCGACAATCACTCCGGACTCGACGCGCCCAGCGGTTCTTCGAACGCGGTCCTCGCCACCTACGCGACCTACTGGACCGCCATGCTCTCGGGCTGGTCGAGCGGCCTCGCCTCGGTGGACCCGTCGCTCAAACCCGGCGTCTACGCCACCCAGTCCGAGTACCGCAACTACGCCCTGGCGAGCCAGACGATGTCGGTCTTCGAGGCGGTCGCCTTCGCCAACGGTGGTCCCCTGCCAATAGCGGGAGCGAACGGCACGAACATTCGAGGTTACGTCGCCTACGGCGCGACCTGCACGCCCGTGACGACGCTGCAAAACGAGATGAATACCCTGACCAACCCGCCCTGGTCGGGCCAGTTCAACACCTTGCAGTTCAACGCCGGGGTGTACTGCCCCCCGGCCTAGGCGTAGGCTCGGCGAATGAGCGACGAGCACAGCACCGCGAGCGACAAGTCACCGGACCTGAAAGCTCGGCTCAAGCAGATCACCCAACCGCTCATGGACTCGCTTGATTCCAAGATCCGCGACCAGGTCGACCACCGCGTCGACGAACGGGTCGACCAGAAGGTCGAACAGTCGCTCTCGGCGCGACTCTCGGTCATCGAACGCGCCATCGCGGACCTCGACCGCGAGGTGAAGGAACTGAAGAAGAAGGCTACGCCCTAGGTCCTTGGTCTATCTCGGCGCGACGCTCTCGGTCGCGACGAATCGCGAAACGGACCGTCAGCACACAAAGCACGATCACGGCGAGGACGAAGAACGAGAAGACCGCGATGAACACGACGCCACGTTAGGTCCTGTCACACGTGTGCGCAAGAGTAGACGCATGCCAACCTGCACCGACCCGTCTCCTCGAAGCGTGGTCGAAGCGCTGCGCGGCGACCGCGGAACACGTCCCCGAGCCGATCTCACCAGTGCTTCGGGTCTTCGCTTGATCCTCGAAGACGGCATCTTCGCGCTGCTGCACAACGTGCTGCCCGCGACGCCGATCGTTCTTCGTGCCTCGTCGCTGCGCCAACTGGGTCCCAGCACCGACATCTCGGAGTCGGCTCACGCGCGAGTGCGCGGAATCCTGGTCAACCACGTCCTTCGACTCTTGAGCGTAGGAGCAGCGATCACCGACCCTTTTGAAGACGCCTTGCGCGCGTGGCGCTTGGAAGTGGAATCGGGCGAACTTCTCGACTTCGTCGAGCGTCTCCAGGCCGACGACCTCGCGCGCCTCGCGACCGACGTGACGGCGCATTCGGTGACCCTGATGCGATCGCTCGGGCCGGTGAACCACTACTGGCTCCCGCGCAGCGCGATGCGCGCGACCCAGATGCTCTGTGGAGGTTCGGTGATACTGCGTGACGTCATCGACCTGATGGTCGGCACGACCGTCGGCGAGTTCGCGAGCGTGGCGCTCTTTGACGTGACGACCTCCCCTCTCGGTGAAGGTGCGGAGCGCGCCTTGCGTTACCACGCGCTTGTCCAAACCTTGCGCAGTGGCGTCGTGCCGCTACGCACCTCGTGCTTCTCGACCGCGACCGGCGAGATGTGGTCACTCGACGTCGATGGCGAACTCCTCACGCGAAGCGCCGACGAGGTCCTTTGCGCGCTCGCAAACATCACCTCGCACGCATGACGACCTTCAACTTTCGCCGCAACACGGCGCGTGAACTCAACGAACTGGTGCGAGACGCACCCGTAGGCGTTTCGCTCACCGACGACCATCGACGCAGTCTCTCGGCTCGGTTCCGTGCGGTCTCCTCGGCCGGTCGCCGTCGTCTTGACGCCTGGTCGGTCGAGCAGGCGGGCCAGCCCTCGTCGGGCTTTCATTGGACGCCCGCCACCGCACGGCGGCTGCTCGGTAACGGGGCCATGCGTCGAATGGTGCGCCAATCGATTTCACCGTCTGAAGCGGTCAGCGACGAGATCGAGGACCAGTTGTTGCGCTGCGCGTCGGGTTACGCGCGCGCCGGTTCGCTGGCGTACTGGCTCGCCTCGCGCAGCGCGAGCGAAATCGCCCTCGTCAGTGCCGAAGCGACCAATTGGGCGGTCCAGGTCCACGAGATCGCCCAGGGGCTCGAGCGCGAGTGGCGCGTGGCGGCGAGTGACGCGTTCTATGACGTCGCGAGCGCACGCACGTCACTGCGCGCGCGCCGCGACCTCGAGGTGCCCAGCGTCGAAGGTCGCGTGGTGCTTCGCGTGCGATCGGGCAGCCCCGGCAAGAGTGCCGGACCGGGACTGCGAAGCGACCTCACGATCGACACGCTGGCGGACCCCCAAGGTGTCGCGCCTCGGCGTTTCATTGGCGTATGGCCCGAAGCGGGCGTGATGTTGAGCGTCGACGGTACGATGGACGATCTTCGCGCGGGCGCTAGGGATTTGGTGCGTACCGCGGTCGTCAGTGAACGACGACGCCTCCAAAAAGCCGCATAGACCTAGGTTCAGTTCGTTCCTAGTAGCGTGGTAAGGCCATGACCTTAAGAACTTCGCTGAGAAATATCGCCATAATCGCCCACGTCGACCACGGAAAGACCACCCTGGTCGACAAAATGCTGCGCCAGACCGGTTCCTTCACCGCCCACGAGGAGCTCACGGACCGCGTCATGGACTCGGGCGACCTCGAGCGCGAAAAGGGCATCACCATCCTCGCCAAGAACACCGCGGTCAAGTGGCGCGACCTCACAATCAACATCATCGACACCCCCGGGCACGCGGACTTCGGCGGCGAGGTCGAGCGTGGCCTCTCCATGGTCGACGCGGTGATCTTGCTCGTGGACGCGGCCGAGGGGCCCCTGCCCCAGACCCGTTTCGTATTGCGCAAGACCTTGGAGAAGCGCTTGCCCGTCGTGCTCGTCATCAACAAAGTCGACCGGCCCGACGCACGCGTCAAGGAAGTGGTCGAGGAGGTCGAGAACCTGTTCTTGGACCTGGACGCCGACGAGCACCAGATTTCCTTTCCCATCCTCTACGCGAGCGCCCGTCAGGGCTGGGCGTCCAAGGACCCCGACGACACCTCCGGTGACCTGACCCCACTGTTCGAGACGATCGCGGACTACGTGCCCGCTCCCGAGTACGAGGAAGGCCACGGCCTACAAGCGCTCGTATGCAACCTTGACGCGTCGCCCTACCTGGGCCGACTCGCGCTATGTCGAATCATCAACGGAACCCTCGAACGAGGACAGCGCGTGGCGTGGTGTCGCATCGACGGCACCATCGAACACGCCAAGGTCACCGAACTGTTCATCACCGAAGCGCTCGAACGCGTTCCCGCCCAGAGCGCGGGACCCGGCGACATCGTGGCGGTCGCGGGCTTCGAGGACATCTTCATCGGCGAGACGCTCGCCGATCCCGAGAACCCCGTCGCCCTCGAGCCCTTGCACGTGGACGAGCCGAGTCTCTCGATGACCATCGGCATCAACACCTCGCCGGTCGCGGGCACCGAGGGCAAGTTGCTCACCGCGCGCATGATCAAGGACCGCCTCGACAAGGAACTCGTGGGCAACGTGTCACTGCGCGTGCTCACGACCGAACGCCCCGACGCCTGGGAAGTGCAGGGTCGAGGCGAACTACAGCTGGCGATCCTCATCGAGACCATGCGCCGCGAGGGCTTCGAGCTCACCGTGGGCAAGCCTCAAGTGGTCACCAAGATGGTCGACGGCAAGTTGCACGAGCCCGTCGAGCACGTCACGATCGACGTACACGAGGAGTTCGTGGGCGCCGTCACGACCCTGTTGGCAACCCGAAAGGGCACCATGATCGACATGGTCAACCACGGTACCGGTTGGGTTCGCCTCGAATGGCGCATTCCCGCGCGCGGCTTAGTGGGTATTCGAACGGACTTCATGACCGAGACCCGTGGTGGGGGCATGATGCACACGAACTTCGACGGTTACGAGCCGTGGTTCGGCGACATCCGACTGCGCCAGAACGGCGTGCTGGTGGCGGACCGACGTGGACCCACCACCGCCAACGCGCTGATCGACCTCGAGAGCCGCGGCATCTTGTTCGTCGCACCTGGTACCGAGGTCTACGAGGGAATGATCGTGGGTGAGAACTCACGCTCGGACGAGATGAACGTGAACCCCACCAAGGAGAAGAAGCTCACGAACATGCGAGCCTCGGGTAGCGACCACACCGAACGCATCACGCCAGCGACGATCTTCTCGCTCGAGCAGGCGCTCGAATTCATCGCCGACGATGAAGCCGTCGAGGTCACGCCCAAGTCCGTGCGACTGCGCAAGATGCACCTCGACCAGGCCACGCGCGCGCGTAACCGCAAGAAGATCTAGAGGCCGTCAACTAGGATTGTCCCGGAGGGATGACAGAGCGGCCGAATGTACCGGTCTTGAAAACCGGCGTGGGCTTGCCCACCGTGGGTTCAAATCCCACTCCCTCCGCCAGGGTTACCATTTCGAAGCGTGTCAGAATCGCGAACGAACGTTCAGCGAATGCCCAGTTCCTTCGCCCATTGGCGTACGCATTGCGCGAAGAACTCGTCGCGTTCGCCGGGTCCTTCACCAACGACGTTCTGTAACTGACCAAAGAGCTCGAAGGACACCATGCCGTAGAGGGCGACCCAGACCATCAGGGCCTGGTGGATCAGAGCGGTCGGAAACTCTGACGCGATTGCCTGGCGAAGGGGCTCGAGTGAAGAGTCGAGAGTCGCGCTGACGCGTTCGTTCTTGAGTTCCTCACTCACCCGGTCGCCTCGCACCGCGTCGACCAGTATCGCCCCGAGCACCAACGAGACCCGACTCGCCGGACCAATCGTGTCCGCCGGAGCGACGTATCCGGGTACGGGCGAACCGTAGATGAGGGCCCACTCGTGAGGATTGGCGAGCGCCCAGCGACGAACCGCGTCGCACGTGGCGCCAAAGCGTCCGATCAGGTCCTCGCGCGCGACGCTCGATTCGGCGTCCTCGGCACTCTCGCCCAGTGCGTTGTAAGCGTCGACGATCAGCCAGGTCAACAGGTCGTCGCGACTCGTCACGTAGCGGTAGACGGCCGAGGAGGTCATGCCAAGTTCACGCGCGATCGCTCGAAGGCTCAACGAGGGTGCTCCTTCGCTCGCCAAGTGCCGACGTGCGGCGGCGAGGATCTCGCCCTTGATCTCCACTCGCGCCCGGTCCCGGGCGGTGCGTGGCGCCGAAGAGGGCTGATCAGCCGGGGTTTCCTTGTTGTCCACGAGCCATTCTGACACAGTTTAGAGCGCCGAGTATTTTTTAGAGCACTGCTCTTGTATTAGAGCAGTAGTCATGTTATGGTGGCTCGAGCGAACGAGATGCCGCAATGGTGGTTCGCCAAAGGAGGCTTCATGTCACGTTCCCCGAGTTCCCCAGTCCACCTCGTCGTGGGTTCAGGCCCGATCGGCCGTGCCGTCGCGAGGCGCCTACTCGACCAGGGCGCGCGGGTGAAGGTCGTTACGCGATCTGGCACCGGCCCAGAGGGTTGCGAACTAGTCAGTGCCGACGCGAGTGACCCGAAGGTCATGGCCACGATCTGTGAAGGGGTTGCGGTCCTCTACAACTGCGTGAACCCGCCCTACCACCGATGGGCGACGGACTGGCCGCCGATCAACCGCTCGCTGCTCGGTGCCGCGACGAGCAGTGGTGCGGTGCTCGTGACGATCTCGAACCTCTACGGCTACGGCCCCGCCACCGCCTCACTTGGCTGGCCGAGCTACGACCGCGACCACCCGATGACCGAGGGCACCCCACTCGCCGCTCGCGGGACCAAGGGCCAGGTTCGCGCACGCATGTGGCACGAGCAGCGAAGCGCCTTCGAGACCGGAGAAGCGAACGTCGTCGAACTTCGAGCCGCGGACTTCATCGGTCCCCGAGCCGACAGCGTCGTGGGCAAGCGCTTCGTGCCAGTCGTGCTCAAGGCCAAGTCCACGATGACGATCGGTGACCCCAACGTCGCCCACACGTTCACCTACACCGAGGACGTCGCGCGTCTCGCGGTCCTCGTGGGCGCCGATCCTCGGGCGTGGGGCAAGGCCTGGCACGTGCCGTCGAATGAGCCGCGCACCCAACAAGAAGTAGCCAACGACGTCAGCACGTTCGCGGGCGCCAAGCACGTGCGCGTCCGGGGCCTTCCCTCGCCCATACTCAACGTGCTCGGACTCTTCTCGCGCCAGATGCGCGAACTTCGAGAGACCGAATACCAGTTCCGCGACGACTTCGTGATGGACTCGTCGCTCGCTCAATCCACGTTCGACGTGGCACCGACCCCCTGGTCCGACGTGATCGCCAACACCGTGCGCTCCTACGCTCTCTCGAGCGAGCACCAGTTGAACGAGAGCGTCCGATGACCACCCTGGACCACGAATGCGCCGAAGTTCCCTCGTTCGAGCACGCGAGCGCCGTGGCGCAGTGGCGCCAGCGGGTGTTGCTCGTGGGCGGGGGCTTTCAGGTCGTCTTTGGTGCCTGGTGGCTGGTGAGGGCACTGGCCCCGCTCACCTCAGCCCTCGTGGCATTCGTTCTCGGCGTACTCATCGTGCTCGGCGCGGCTGCGGTCACCACGAGTTTGCTCTCGAGTGCACCGAGGCCCCGGGGAACCGAAGCGCGTCGCATCGAGCGGCGTCTCAGTCTGGCGACGCTGGTCCAACTCGCGGCGTCGGTTCTCGTCCCCTGGGGCCTTGGCGCGCTCGGCTGGCAGCGCCTGAGCATTCCCTTTGTCATGGCGACGATCGCGCTACTGCTCGTTTGGATCCACCACGAAGTGGCCGCACCGTTTCAAGCAACGGCGGGAGTGCTCTTGCTCGTGCTCGCCGTCGCGGATGTCGCCCTTTCGGGAAAGGCTCAATCAGTTGTCGCCGGGCTCGGCTCGGCGAGCGTGCTGCTCACGTGCGCGAGCCTTGGCTACCACTGGCTCGAGCACCACGGACTAGAGAGCTAGGTGCGCACCCGCGAGCGGATCGACGCGATCCACGTGCTCGCTGACTTTCGCGCCTCGCCCACCTCTTCGCGACGGTCCTCGGCGCCTGCACCCGTCACCGGGTACGAGCCCAGGAACTTGACCCGGGTGAGGTGGGCCTGTAAGTCCGCCAGGCAGTCCGCGACGACGTCGTCGGCGACGTGACCCTCGAACTCCATGACGAAGCAGTAGTCACCGAGGCCCTGCTTGGTCGGACGACTCTCGAGCTTGGTCAGGTTGATGTCGCGAGCGGCGAATCGTCCCAGGATCGCGTAGAGCGAACCGGGGTGGTTCGCGTCTTGAAAGCAGACAATGGACGTGCGGTCGTTTCCGGTGGGCGACGCAATCGCGTCACGACCCACGAGGATGAAGCGAGTGGCGTTGTCTGGATGGTCCTCGATGTTCTGGGCGATCGCCTCGAGACCAAAGAGGTCCGCCGCCACCAGTGATCCCACCGCCGCCCACGGCTCGTTCGAGGAGGCGACGTCGCGCGCCGCCTGGGAGGTCGACGTGGTCTGTATGGTCGTGGCGAGGGGCAGCGTCGCCACGTACCCTCGGCACTGCTCGAGTGCGTGCACGTAACTGAGGACCTTGGTCACCTCAGCGGGGCTCACGCCCGGCCTCGCGAGCAGGTGCAAATGGATCGGCAACACGATCTCGCGCTCGATGACCAGTTCGTGGTCAAAGACGAGTCCGTCGATGCTCGCAGACACCGTTCCTTCGATGGCGTTTTCGAGCGGCACGAGACCAAGCTCGAGGGTACCGTTGGCGACGCTCGCCAAGACCTCGGGAATCGAGCCGCACGCGACCGCCTCGACGTTCTCCAGTTTCGCCGCGGCCTCGTGAGAGAACGAACCCTCGGGTCCAAGAAAACCAACGCGCGCTAGTGCCATTGGAGGATTGTACTTCGCCCTCGAATTACGACTCGCGGCCTCCTTAGCTTGCGCCGATAGTGCCTACGATGGCAAGGGACCAATTTTAAGGACGAGGGCCATGGGCCAGCACATGTTTGAATTCGACGAGCAACTCGCCCAGGCGGTCTTCGCGTATTGTCGCGACCGGCTGACCCATCCGGTGCCGCTGGACTTCGGTGGGCTCGCCGTCGAGGAACTGCCCGACCTCCAAGGACTCATCAACCATCACGGCAACAACCCCGAGGAGATCCTCGCGTTCTTCAAGGACCGCATCGCTGCGCACGTGATCTCGTGCGACTCACCGGGGTTCCTCGCGTTCATCCCCAACGCTCCCACCAAGAACTCGCTGCTCTTTGACATGGTCGTAGCGTGCTCGGGACTGAACGGCACGAGCTGGCTCGAATCCGCGGGCGCCGTGGTGCTCGAGAACCAGGCGCTCGAGTTCCTCGCCGACCAGGCGGGCCTGCCCGCCCACGCGGGCGGCGCCTTCGTCTCGGGAGGCTCGATGGGCAATCTCTCGAGTCTCACGGTCGGACGCGACATCGGTCGCGCCAAGCGGCCAGAGTTCGCTCCCCACCAGGTGCGTTTCGCCGTCTCCCAGGACGCGCATTCGAGTATCGGCAAGTCACTGCACGTCCTGGGGATCGAGGCGCTCGTGGTCGAGTGCGACGACCACCGCTTCACCAGAGCGCGCCTCGAGGCCGCGATGGCCAATGATCCCCTCGCCGACAACGTGGTGGGTGTGGTGGCGACCGCGGGGACGACCAACGCGGGCATCGTCGACGACCTCGAGGGTCTGGGCACGTTCGCGCGAGAGAACGACCTCTGGTACCACGTCGATGGAGCCTACGGCGGCGCCGCGTTGTTCTCACCTTCCCAACGCCACCTCTTCTCGGGAATGCGCCACGCCGACAGCTTCATCGTCGATCCACATAAGTGGCTCTACGCACCGCTGGACTGCTGCGCGCTGCTTTATCGTAATCCGACGACCGCACGAAAGATCCTCGCCCAACAGGCGGGCTACCTCGACGTTCTGCACGACAACGAGGACGAGAACTACGAGTGGAACCCCTCGGACTTCGCGATCCATCTCTCACGTCGCGCGCGCGGGCTCGCCTTCTGGTTCTCGCTGGTGACCAACGGCGTGGGCGCCTACGAGGATGCCGTCGAGGCGTCGATCGACATCACCAACCGTGCCGCTGCGCTCATTAAAGAGATGGACTACCTCGAACTGGTCCGTCCAGCGAGCCTCTCGATTGTGTTGTTCCGACGCCTCGGTTGGGACGCCGAGCGCTACGGCGCGTGGAGCCAACAACTCCTGCGCGATCAGATCGCCTTCGTGACCCCGACCAAGTGGGAGGGCGAGACCGTGGCGCGCCTCGCGTTCCTACACCCCGACACCAGCGAGGAACTCGTGGTTCGGATCCTTGAATCAATGCGCGACTAGCGGTCCTTGAGCAGCGGGTCACTTGGATCGCGCACGACCTCGCCGCGCAGTGACTTCTCGCGCCAAGCAACGCCACCGAGCACCTCGAGCACCACGCGATTGGCGAGGTACGCCGTGATCTCAGCTTGGTCGTAGGGCGGCGACACCTCAACGACGTCCATACCCGCGAGCGGCACCCACATGGCGATGCGGCGCACCGCGTCGAGCAACTGACGACTGGTGAGCCCGCCGGGCTCGGGCGTGCCCGTACCGGGGGCCGACCCCGGATCGACCACGTCCACGTCCACCGAGAGAAACACGGCGTCACAGTCGTCCAGGGCGATCGTGATCACTTCGTCGAGCACGGCGTCGAGGCCTCGGCGCACGATCTCGGACATCTCGAAGGATCGCATGCCCTGCTCGCTCATCCAGTGCAGCGTCTCGGGTTCGGGCCAGTACCCGCGAAGGCCCACCTGCAGGAAACGGTCGCCGCGACAGGCGCCCGACTCGATGAGACGACGCATGGGCGTACCGTGACCGTAGAGCGAGCCGAACTGGCTGTCGCCGGTGTCGGCGTGCGCGTCGAAGTGGATTACCGACACCCGACCCCAACCCACGTGGTGGGCGACACCCGTGACGTCGGGCAGGGCAATGGTGTGGTCACCACCGAGCACGATCGGCAGGACGCCTCGGGACGCGACAAGGGTGACGAGTTTTTCGAGGGCCGCGAGTGAACGCTCGATCTCACCCGAAGGCATCAACACGTCGCCCAGGTCCACGACACCCAGGTCCACCAGCGGGTCCACGCCCAGGGCGAGACTCGGGCGCGAGCCGTCCTGGGGCAGGTAGTCAGTGGTGCGTATCGCCTGGGGACCAAACCGACAGCCCGACCGATGCGAGGTGCCACCGTCGAAGGGCGCGCCAATCAGCGCGGCGCGCGCGCTGGCCCACTGCTCGGGTTCGTCGGGGTCACCCGCCGGTACGCCGAGGAACGTGACGTCGGGTCCGTACATGTTGCCCAGGCGCATCAAGGTCCTTACTCGTGGTCTCGTCCATTATCACCCAGATCGCTTCGACGGCGCGCTAACTGCCGCGGCGAAAGCGTCCGTCAAAGGCTCGCAGTAACGATCCCTCGAGTTCGTCCTCGTGATTCGTGAGCAGAGAAACGTGCCCTTCGTCGGGCTTGTGCACCTTGATCGCCGTCGCCAGGTGCTCGACCAGCCACTGTCCGTGCGACGAAGGCACCATCAGGTCATGGTCACCGAACCAGACGAACACCGGTACCGCTATCTGGGTGGGATCAAATCCCCAGGACTGAAAGAACGCACGGTCATCGTCAAAGAAACCGAAGTAACCCTGCACGAACGCGTGAGCGCACGCCTCAGCGAGGACGACACGTGCCTGGTGTTCGACGAGCGCCACCTTGTCGACCTCGGACAAGAGCCCACCGAAGAGCTCGACAATGTTCTCGGGCGTCGAAGCGGCGAAGCGCTCGCCGTCGCGCATGACGTGAGCCTCGTACTCGGATCCACCCTCGAGCGCGAGGGAGAACTCCTCGAGATTCTCCGGGCCCATGCCCTCGGTCCAATCGATGCCCGCGTCGAGCGGCACGACGCCGGCAAGCGACCAGGCGGCCAAGCACCGCGGTGCGTCGAGCGCCGCGCACGCCAGCGCGTGCGGACCTCCCCCCGACCAACCCACCGCCACGTAGTCCTCGCGTCCGAGTACGTCGAGGACCGTCGTCACGTCAGCGACGACCGACGAGATCGTGCGACCCTCGAGCCGACTGGACAGTCCGTAACCCGCCCGTGAGAAGGTAACGAAAAACAGGGAGGACTGGTCGGCGATCTTCTCGAAATAGTTGACCAACTTCACCGATCCCGGCGTGCCGTGGTGAAAGACGACGGTCAAGCCACTTGGGTCGCCCAACGTAGCGACCTCGAGTTGGCGTCCGTCAAGGGTCGTGACCAACTGTTCGTGGTAGCTCATGAAGACGAACTTACCCCGAGCAAAGGGACCTACGCTGAGGGAATGTCCACCGACCGGATCGTGAGCACGTCACGGATCATCCCCGCGCCAGCCCAGGTGATCTTCAACCTGTTGGCGGACCCGCGCGAGCACAGCACCTTTGACGGCTCGGGCAGCGTGGTGCGCGTGCGCAAGGGACCCGAGCGGCTGTACCTGGGCGCGAAGTTCTCGATGGACATGAAGCTCGGCCTCGCGTATTTCGTCAGCAACAAAGTGGTCGCCTTCGAAGAGAACAAGTGCATCGCCTGGCACCACTTCGCTCAGTTCGTCTGGCGTTACGACCTCGAAGAGGTACCCGGGGGTACCAAAGTCACCGAGTCCTTCAACTACGACAAGCCGTGGGCGTTCACCGTCACGCTCTCGCACAAGGAGAAATCCAACCTGCGCGACATGGCCGCCACCCTCGAACGGATCGAGTCCATCGTCACGGCGTGACGTTGAGCGCCGCGCCGACGTCCAGCAACTCGACCCAGGTCTGGCCAGGCGTGAGTTGCATTACCTTGCCACTCGAAGTCTGGTACTGGATGACGTCGGACATCGAAGAGCCACGTGACCACGTCCCGTGGACTTCCTTGCCGTTGGTGAAGAAGTCGGCGGTGCCCGAACCCTGCAGGTTGGCGTAAGAGTTGAGCGTGCCGATGCCGTTCACGTAGTTCACGAACATGACCACCACGTTCTTGGGCGACTCGCGCGCGCCGGTACCGGTCACGTCGGCCTTGCCGAAGAGCGTGCGGTCCCACGAACTCGAGGCGGTGTCCCACGTCCAGGTGACGGGATAGATGCTCGGAAAGTTCACGAGGAAACTCGCTACCGTCGTACCCTTCACCTTCGTACCCGCGCTGCGGTACGAGAAGAGCGCGGGCGGCGGCTTGGGCGAGCCGCCGATCGCAAAGAGGTCGGACCCGATGCCGAAGAGATTGTGCGGCGCGTAGAGGTCCGGGTCGCGGTACATCGCTCCGGTCTCGTCGGCCTTGTCCTCGTCGACCAGCGCGAGACCAGGTACGGTCTCGATGCTGCTGATGGCGTACGGCGCGCCACCCGAGAAGGCGAAGATGCCCTTGAGCGGATAGACCACCTGGGTGTCAGTGGGTCGAACCGAACGGACCGGACCGATCTTGGCGGGCGCCTGGGAGTTGAAGATCGCCGCCAAGCGCGTAATGCCACCGTTGACGATCTCCTCGTAGACCACGTCAGCCTGGTCGATCCCCCACTGGGGCAACGCCTCGGGGGTGTTCTCGATCTTGACCGTGAGGGCCGGGCGCGTGAGGGCCGCCCCCCCGGGATCGGGCAAACCCGTCAAGGGCGCGACGGGGACCGGCGCCGTGGTGGTGGTCGTGCTGGGCGGAGTGGACTTTCCCTTGTGGTAATGGGTGTAGATAACCCCCGCGGCACCAAGAACGACGAGGACGACAAGAACAGAAAGCCATTTACGCATACGAATAACCTACTAAATTGATAGAGAATTGGGGGATGGGGGCCGCTTAACGGAGACCCTTGAAGATTACGGTATGGGCGAGTTGGGTCTCAGGACTCAAGTGTTCACTGCCTTTAAGGGTCGACCAACCCGTGTGCACGTAAAAACCGAGCGCGGTGTCGCGACCGTTCGCCCAGAGCTGTTCGACCCCGAGTTGGCGTAGCTCGCGCTCGGACTGCTCGAGCACGCGGGAGCCGTACCCACGACCCTGCACGTCCAGGTCGGTTGCCATGTAGCGCAGTTGATACGTGCGAAGCTCAGGGTTCACTGGGGAAAGCGAAGGGTAGAACGAAGCGCTCACCACGAGCCGATCCGAAAGAAAGCCCGCGAAGTGCAGGGACGTTGGTTCTTCGTCACGAGGATCCGCCACCGACATGGTGGGGTCGCCAAAGCGCAGGACGCGGCGACGAAGTTCGTGCAGCGTCAACGGATCGACCCGTCGCACCAAGAACTCGTCCTCGAACTCAGTCAAGGGTCTTCACCATCGTGCAAAGAATGATCGACGGATCGCGGTCCATGACGATGGTCTCACCGTTCTCGACGAAGCCCACCTTGGTGTAGAACGCTCTGGCGCGCGCCACACTTTTGGTCACGTGCAAGAAGATCTCCTTCGCGCCCTCACCGCGCGCCCAGGAGACGACCGCGTCGACGAGTTGATTGGCGAGACCACTACCGCGCTGGCTCGGCGAGACGTACATGCCGTAAAGCCAGCGAGTTCCCGGGTGCGCGTCGTTGTATCCTCCCGAAGCCATCCCCCTCACGTCGCCGTCACATTCACCGAGGTAGTAATTCCAGTTCTTGGCCACCTTTCGCCAATGGCGCGCGGACCAATTCAGTGACTCCTCGTACGTCGACCCGTACGCTTCGGGCGTGTCACCAAGGGCCTCGAGACGAATGGCTCGCAGGACCAGGGCGTCAGAAACGCCCGCGCGTCGCACGATGCACGGGCTATTCATCGAACGTCATCCGCTGGGCGACGTTACGTTCAGCGAGTGAGCCGCTCGCGAACTGCTCGCGCACGTGGTCGCGGTCCTCGGCGGGTCGATTCTGAGAGAGTTTGGCTTTGCCCTCGATGCTGATCACCTCGATCTCGATGCCGACAATCGCCTTTAACTGTTGGTCAATGTACTGCGCCGGCGAATCGTCGACACTCCATTCCGGATCACGGCCACGCTCGAACCTCTGGGTCTGGGAGCGGACTTGAGCGAGCTTCCAATCCGGTTCCTCGTGCAGTCGTACCCGACCGCGCACTTCGGCCGCGACGTAGTTCCACGTCGGCACGACTCCTGGGCTCACGAGACGGCTCGGATAGAAAGACGGCGTGACGTACGCGCTCGCCGCTACGAAGATCGCCAGCAGGTGCGTGTCGGGTTCGACTCCCCTCCACCAGGGATTGGCCTTGGCGAGGTGCGAGGTGATCGTGTGGTGGTCGTCACTGACGACCACGGGCACGAAGACACTGGCGAGGCCGCTGGTTGTAGAGAGTACGAGCGCTCCCGCGCCCGCGTCACGAACCACTCGCCACGCGTCGTCGTCGTCGATCTGGAATTTTGCGGGTACGTACATGCGTCCATTGTTTCACGCTTTGCAGCGATGGTTGGCCGCTGCTAGGAGAGCACGTCGAGCTCGAAGCTCAGCCGTCGTTACTTCAAACTGAACACGATGTTCCGCTTGGGACCAGCGTGTTGGAAGCGTTGGTGCGGGTGGGCTACGTGTCGCTCTGACGTGGAAGACGCGCCGAATAGATCGAATAGCCGTCGATGTGGCGAACGAGGAACGTCGCGATTAAGGTCGCCGCCATCATCGGAATCATGATGCGAAAGCCACTGTGAGAGAGTTCGAGCACGAGCACGATGCCCGCGAGCGGCGCCTGCATCGAGGCGCCGACCATCGCCGCTCCACCGACCAGTGCGAAAGCCCCAACCGGCGTCCCCGGCCACAGATGGATCCATGCGGCGCCGAAGAACGCACCAAAGACAGCGCCCGTCGCCAGGAAGGGTGTGAAGACGCCGCCCGAGGCGCCGCTACCCAGGGTGAGGGCGGTCACGAAGGGCTTGAGCGCAAAGAGGGCGAAGAACAACCCGATTCCTCCCACCCCGAGGAACGCCTCGTGCGCCATGTCCTTGCCGTTACCAAAGAGTTCTGGATACCAGATGCCGAGCACTCCCAGGACGAGGAACGCGAGGGGCATCACCCAGAAGATCGATGCGCCCTTGGCCCGCCGGTGCGCGCACCATCCAATGAGGCGCACGTAGAAAACGGCGAGTAGACCAATGATGATTCCCGCGGCCAGGGACCAGACCATCAAGGAACCGCTGAATCGATACGAGGGGATGTCGGGATACGTGGCACCACTGGGCAGGTACACCCACGCGACCATGGTCGCGATCAGAGAACACGCCAAGGCCGGCAACACGGTCGGCAGGGCGAAGCTGCCGAGCAAGACCTCGGCGGTGAAGATCGCACCACCCAGGGGGACGTTATAGACCGCCGCGAGTCCCGCCCCGCCGCCACAAGCGACGAGTAGTCGCTTCTGAGCGGGCGAGAGCTTCAACCAGTGCGACAGCACGCTGCCCGACGCCCCACCCATCAGTTTGGGCGCGGCCTCGCGGCCAATGGACGCACCCATGCCAATGACCACCTCGGACGCGATCGAGGTGAGCAAGCTCCGGCGAATTCCGAGTTCGCCGTCACCGTTCCAGAGCGAGTCGTCGATCTCGGCCTTCTCGTGACGCAGGTAACGACGAATGAAGTACCACATGATCGCACCCAGCACACCGGCGACCAGGAGAGTGCTCACGCGGTGCAGGCTCGAGGTGCGCGCGACGGCGGCCTGGTAACTGCCCGAGTGGTAGCCGAACGCGACGCGTTCGCTCGTAGCCAGTATCCACATCAAAAGGTCACCGAAGAGTCCAGTGGCCACGCCCGTCAGCACGACCGCGACCCAGAACACCGGGGTGAGAGCGGCGTCTTCCTGGGTGACGTTGGGCTGCTCCATGGCGCCGCGCCCCGAGGCGATTCGACGCTTGAGCAGCGGCGGGGGAACTCGCAATCGCTCGTTCTCGCCCTCGTGTCTATGTTTCATACGCCTCTCGCTGCTTCGTGTTTTCAATCGTACCGGCGACACTTTGGCCATTTTCAACCATGCGGTGCGAACAACCCAAGATCTTCCCGACGTCCGCCTCTCTCCTATTGCACTAGAAATTGTCGGGAAACCGACCACGCAGCGGTCTATCGTCTCTCAATGTTTCAGTACGCGCGGGCCTTCGTCGGCCGCCGCGAGGCCGTGCGCGAACTCGAATGGCGAGGTGACCTTGAGGACGTGTACGACGACTTCTTTAACAACAACGTCTTCGCCCCGGCCAGCTTTCGAGTCAACGAGCGAACGGTCTGACTACTCGACGAAATCGCTTATCGCCAGTCCGCAACCCGCGCACAACGGTGCGCCCGCGCTTGGCGCGCCGCAACTCGGGCACAGCAGGTTCGCGAAGCACGCGGGCTCTCCCCCGCCGGTGTCAACGCCCAACTCCAGCAATTCGCGTGGGTCGTCGATGATGAATTCGGCTCCGCTCGTATCAAGCTCGTCGCGTGAACCGTAACCCCAGAGCACGCCAATCGGCACGACACCGTGAAAAATGGAGGCCAGGACATCTTGCTCTCGATCGCCCACCATCCAGACCCGTCGTTTGTGAGGGGGTCGGAAGTATTCGAGAACCTCGTTGAGTACCTGCTTTTTCGTAGTGAGCGTGTCGTCCATACTGACGCCTGAAACAGTTCGAAAGAACGTCGACACGCCCAGCAGATCGAGCATCTCGTGGGCGAAGTCCACACGCTTGGCCGTCGCGACTCCCATGCGAACACCGCTCTCGTCCAGTACCCGCAAGGTCTCAAAGACCCCTTCGTAGAGTTGCGCTCGCTGGACACCGAACTTCGCGTAGAAATCGCGGTATCGATCAACGACCGCCTCGAGAGAGTCGCCCTCGATGCCCAAGGATCGAAAAGATTCCTCCAAGGGTGGACCGATCGTTTGGCGCAACTCCTCGTCACTGGCCGCGACGCCAATTTCGTCAAGCGTCAGGCGAAAGGAATACAGGATCCCCTCTTGGGAATCAGCGATGGTGCCGTCGAGATCAAAGATCACGTACTCGGGCAACGAACTCACTCCACCATCATGACGCGTTTTCTGGCGTCATCTTTCGCGTGAAGTCGCAACCTTCTGCGGCGCCCCACGGGCTCGCTGTGGCGTCAGCGTCTCGCGAGCACCTCGACGTGAAGAACGACGAACACACCATCCTCGTCGCTCGCCCACTGGAGGAACGCGCTTGCCATCGCGGCGAGTTCGTGTTCGTCGGCGAGACCGTAGGCGAGGGCCTGGTGGGCGAAATCGCTGTGTCGGACTCGGTCCGCCCAGAGCCCTCCCCACCACGCCCGTTCCTCGGCACTGTGAAAGGTCCAATTCGACGACGCCACGGCCGCGTCACTGAAGCCGGCTTCGTGGACCCAGGCCGCTAAGTGTCGTCCCGCGTTCGCCTGGGCGCCGTTCGCCCTGGTCACGCGCTGGTAGAGGTCCATCCACGCCTCGAGTCGGGGATCTTCGGGTGACCACACGAAACCTCCGTAATCCGCGTCGCGCACGCCGAGCACACCTCCGTTGACGAGGACCCGGCGCATCTCGACGAGCGCGGACACTGGATCGCTCAGGTGCTGGAGAACCTGGTGGGCGTAGACCACGTCAAAGCTCTCGTCACCGAAGGAGAGGTCGTACACGTTGTCGACCGAGAACTGCAGATTCTCGCCCACCTGATCCGCGTGCAGGCTCTGGGCGGTCTCGATGACTTCCGACGCGATGTCAATACCCGCGACGATCCCCGGCGCGACGCGACGCGCGAGGTCGGCACTGATCGTTCCCGGGCCGCAACCCACGTCAAGGACGCGAGCCCCGGCGAAGAGTTCGGGAAGCAAGAAGCCGGCTGAGTTCTCCGCGGTGCGCCAACGATGACTGCGTAGGACCGACTCGTGGTGGCCGTGGGTGTAGTGATCTGCGGTCATCGTGGCTCGTGAAGCCAACGTCCGAGCACGACGGTGCGCGCGTCGTCGTAGCCGAGTCGCTCGTAAAAGCCCCGCGCGGCCGTGTTCGTGCCGCGCACCATCAGCTGGACTTTGGGTACGTCTCGCCGGGCGAGCCAACTCTCGGCACCCTGCAGCAAGAGTCGCCCGACGCCGCGACGTTGGTGCGACGGCGCTACGGCCACGTAGTAGACCCAACCACGATGGCCATCGGCGCCCACCATGGCCGTGCCCACCAAGGCGTCACCGTCCAAGGCTCCGAGCACTCCAGAGGTTTCGCCACGCAAGGCCCGAAGAAAGTCCTGGCGCGGATCGTTCCAAGATCTCGTGAGTCCAACGCTCTCCCACAAAACTGCGGCGTGCTCGACGAAGGTCTCATCGAGTTCTTCAATTCTCATCCACTCATGCTAGAAGGTTCGTTTCCAGCTAGGACTGGGGTGTTCTAGCCTGAGCAGATGGACCCCGAATGGACTGGCCAGGCGCGCCTGTGGATCATCGGTGGCTACCTGATCAACTTGGTGGCGAGCGTGGTCGAGTTCGTCGGACAGTTCTCTTCGTTCACTCACGGTGGACTTAGCACGACCACTGCGGTCGACGTCACGCTCGGTCCGGTCGTCGCGGCCAGCTCGCTGTGGACCTGGTGGTGGCTTTCGCAACTACGAGTCAACGACGACGTGCAGCGGCCCATCATTCGAAACGGCGTCATCGGGTTGGTCGTCGTGCTCGTCAGCGAAGCGACTATGTCCTTCACGAGCTACACCTCGCTGATTTCGATCCACTCGGCGCCGACCTGGGTACTCGCCACCTTCTTATTGATGACCGTGGGCGAGGTCGCCTCGGCCATTGGTTTCCTCGCCGTTCTGCTCGCGCTGCGTTCGAGACTGGCACCCACGAGCACGCCAACGACCAGCGAAGACTGGGATACCTAAGAGTTGTCAGTCAAAATTGACATCTCCCCTGAGTCAAGTTAAACTGACAATATGACCGAGGATGAACTCGCCGACTCTCTCAAGTCCGCTGACCCAGGCCAAGCGCTCCGGGCCTCTCTTGCGCTTCACGGCCTCGCCGAAAGGCTCGAGGCTCGATCGGTTGCGCTGGCTCGCGAGAAAGGTTGGGCGTGGCAACAAATCGGTGAGGCCCTAGGAGTGACGCGTCAGTCCGTACATCACAAGTACGGAAGGGACACGAGATGACCGCAGTACGCGATTCGGAGCTCTACCACCCCTGGATGACCTACATTGGCGCGTGCGAAGAAGCCCGGCGACGCGGCGACCGTCGCGTCGGCACCGATCACCTGTTGCTCGGGCTCTTGCGCGACCCGGTTATGGAGAGCGCTCTAGGCGCGAGCCACGAAGAGGTTCGTCTGGCCCTGACGAACATTGACAACGAGGCATTGGCCTCGATTGGCGTCCCTGAATCAATGAACTCACCCCTACTCGCCGAACACGCGCTGCCCCAACGACCCAACGTGCTCGACGTATGGAAGGGCCACATGAAGATGACCCCTTCCGCGAAGAACGCAATCAAGCAGTTCGGTGTTCCGATGCGCCATCACCAGACCGTCAAGCCACAGCAATTGCTCTTGTGGCTCCTCGACAACCGCTCTCCGGATCCAGTAGCGGTACTGCTCGAGCGCTTGAAGATCGACACGGTGGCTCTTCGCCAACGTCTCGAACACCAACTCGTCGATTGATCAAGTAATCGTCGCGTTTGAGACTCAGTGGTGCCCGAGCACCACTAGGAGAACGACGAGGAGCGACAGCCAGGCGACGAGCCAACCCTGCCACGTCTGAGGTCGACGACCGTAGCCAATTCGCTTGGGTCCAAACCAGGGTTTCTTGCCATTCTCATTCGGCACGATCGCGAGCGCCTCACCTTTCGAACTTGTACTGCGCGTGGGCCACATTTCTCAAATAATACGTCGGGCCTTCCGCCGCCGAGTTCTCGGTGGTTGCCGATACGCCCACTGTCATCGCGCCTAGGTTGTGAGAACGCAAAGGGGGAATTCATGCGCGTACTCATCACCGGCGCCGCACGGGCGATTGGCGCCGCCACCGCCACCGAACTGACCAACGCCGGACACCAGGTCATCGCAACCGCTCGCGACACCGCGCTGCTCGACTCGCTCGACGTCGCACTGCGCCTGCCCCTTGACGTCACGAGCGAGTCGTCGATCATCGAGGCGCTGGCGCGCGCGGGCGACATCGACGCGGTCGTCAATAACGCCGCCCAGCACGGCAAAGGCCCGCTCGAGGACTATCCCATTGAACGGCTTCGACAGATGTTCGAAACAAACGCGATCGGCCCCATTCGACTGATCCAACACCTCGTGAAGTCCTGGCGCGAACGCGGCCACGGCGTCATCGTGAACATCAGTTCGGTGCAGGGTCGAGTTGCCACGCCGCTCGAAGGGGCGTACGCCGGGTCGAAATACGCCCTCGAGGCGATGTCCGAAGCTCTGCATTACGAGCTTCGCCACTTCGGCATCCGTACCGTGATCATCGAACCGGGTTACATCGCTCCTGGCATGAAGCCGGTGTCGCAGATCGAGCGCAACCCTGCTTACGCCGAACTCTGGGACGAATGGGAGGGCACCGACACCAAGTTGGGTGGGCCCGAGGGTCGCCCGGGTCCCGAGATCGTGGCACACGCCGTGCGGCGCGCCATTGAGGACCCGAGCACGCCCCTTCGCGTACCCGTGGGCGCCGACGCGGAACTCATTCTCGCGACCCGCTCTCAGATGGACGACGCGCAATTCGAAGAACTCATGCGCGAGACACTGCGGCTTCGGTGGTAGAAAGAAGCACGACGCCAGTCAACGACTCGAGTCGCTAGTAGCCTTCTTCGACGTCAATTACACCGACGAGGGTCTCGCCTCGCTGGTATCGTCCAAGATTCGCCACGAAGAGGTCGATCGCGCCCGAGAGGAACGGGACGCCGGTCCACGAGGCGTGCGGGGTCAAGAACACTTTGGGGTGCGAATACAACCAGTGCCCCGAAGGCAGTGGCTCGGGGACGCACACGTCGAGTGAGGCGCGGGCCACTCTTCCGTCATCGAGCGCGCGACGAAGAGCGTCCTGATCGATCAGAGTGCCGCGCGCGACGTTGACCAGGTGCACGCCTGGCTTTACGAGCGACAAGGTCTCGTCGTTGATGAGTCCCTTCGTGAGGGGCGTACTCGGTACGCACAGCACCAGGTGGTCGAGTTCGGGCAGGAGCGCTGGAAGTTCGTCAACGATTCTGACGCCCGGCACTTCACTCGGGGCAGCGGATCGCCGTAGCGCACTCACCGACATCCCAAAGGCTTGGGCCAGCACCGCCACGCGCTGTCCAATGCCACCGAAACCAACGAGTCCGAGACGCTGGTGGACCAGACCGACCGTCGCTTGGAAGTTCCACATCTCGGGGGCGTCCTTGATCCAAAATTCGGGAAAGTTGCGTGCGCTCGCGAGCATCGCCGCGAGCACGTATTCGCCAATGGGAATCGCCCCCGCTCCCTTGGCGCACGTAACGAGCGGCGCGTCTAACAGGATCGGGTTCACGCCATCAATGCCAGTCCCGGGCAACTGGATCCAGGCCACCCCTGACGTCGCTGCGTCGAGCGACTTCTGGTCGTAACCCGAGAACAGCACGGCGTCGCGGGGAATCGGTCCCGCAAAGGACGCCAGATCGATCACGTCCATCTCGGGAAAGGCCCGTCGCACCGGGTCGACAACTTGGGTCACCCCGCACAGCACCGTCGTCACCTGAACTCCTCCTACTCTGTCGCCCACGTAGCCCGAGTCGACCTTATTGGACGACCTCGTCAAGCGCGACGAACGTACCGACTAACCAATCAGCGATTCCAGATGCTCACGGACTCGCGGCCATTCGTCCTTGGTAACCGAGAACATCGCACTGTCACGATAGAGACCCTCTTCACCCTCCACCACCGACGGCTGCCACCGGCGCAAAACACCTTCGAAGGTGGCGCCGAGTCGCAGTATCGCTGCTCTCGAGCGCGCGTTGCGCGCGTCAGTCTTCAGGTCGACCCGTGTCACGCCCCAGGTTTCGAAGGCGTGGCGCATCAGCAGGAACTTCGCCTCGCCGTTGATGCCGGTCCGCTGGGCACCGGCACCGAGCCAGGTCCCACCGATCTCGACCGCGAAGGGCAGTTCACCCTCGTCTCGGTAACGCAGCGTCATGAACCTGGTCACCCCGACGGCTCGCTCACTCGCAACATCTAGCTGGGCGAAGGGCACGACATTTCCCGCCTGCCAGTCTCGCAAGAGATCGTCCACGTAGTGCTCCATGCCCGCTCGATCCTCAGGAATCTGCGTAAAGCCGTAAGTCGTGCGTTCGACCTGACACGCCTCGACGAGGGCGTCGACGTGCGTGCGCATCAAGGGCTCGAGGCGAACGTAACGCCCGACGAGTCCCACGACGATAAGTTGCTCTGGCATCCCACAATTCTCACACAACCGGTCGACTACGACGCCAGTTCACGCACTGCACGACATTGTCGAGCGTCCGACCCAACAGCAATGCGCTAAACCCAAGTTGAGGGGTCTTTGCGACCGGCTAAGACCCGTCGGACATGAAGAACACATTCCCGTCGGGGTCGACGACCCGCGCACCCCACGCGCCCCACGGCGTCTCCTCAGGCTCTTGGGAAAACCTGACGCCACGTTCGCTGAGCCGGACAAAGTCCGCCCTCGTGTCTTCAGAGGCGAAGTAGATGTTCGTCAACGTCGGCGAGTCGGGCGTGGGACAAGGTAGTCCGTAGAACTGGCTCAGACCCAAGACGATCCCCGTTGAGTGACCGGGTGGCGCCACGCAGACGAACCGGTAGTCCGGACTCAACTGATTGTCGGTGCGCACCGTCCAACCAAGTTTTCCCTCGTAGAACGCAAGAGCGCGGTCGAGGTCGCTGACTATCACCACCGAGGCGAACACGTGCATCTAAGTCCCCTCCCAATTAATCCATACCATCGGATTTCGGTCATTGTAATGAGGACACGATCAGTCCGCGAGGTTCAGCACACGTGAACCATGGGACAAGTGTTCGAGTATCTGATTCGCGGTGGTCTCCTGATCATGAAAGGAGGTATCGATCACGTGTGCTTCAAAAGGACCCAGTCGGCTGTACTCCTGATAGAGGTGGCGAATAGGGCCCTCGTCGGCGAGCGCGTTCGCGTGACGCGCCTCACTGCGCCGAGACGTAGCCCGACTAAGACACTCTTCGAGGCCCGGACGAAGCACCACGTAGGAGACCGTTGTTTGAAGTGTCATGAGTTCATCACGCACCACGTGCATATACCAAGGTCCAATGCCGCCTTCGAGAACCGTGGCGTAACCAGCGCCTGACATCTTTCCCGCCGCCGCCAGCGAAGCCCTAAGCATCGCAATGTTCTGATGTTCCGCTTCATTCTCCCATGGCGCGATGCCCCCATTCACGACCGTGGTCCAAAACCAGTCGGCCTCGATCACGGCCGAGGGTTCATAATGCGACGCGACGAGACGGCTCACCGTGGTCTTACCGGCACCCGGTGGGCCGGTGAGAATCAAAAGGAACGCATTGTCCATTGTTCCAAACTACGGGCACGCACAGTAGCGACCACGACAAAGCCATCGAGTTCCATTTAATGATCCGCAGCGTCAGACTCACTCTCTTGGACCTTCAAGTTGTCTACGCTGGTCCCGTGGTGTCCTGGCCCCGAGAGATGCTGCAGCGCACCACTTCAGCACTCGAGCCCCTCGCAAACGCGAGCGAAGCGCGAGCGATGAAGGCGTACATGAAAGACATCGCGCCTTTCCTGGGCATCAGGTCCAATGAACGTCGCCGCGCCTTGCACGCGGCTTGGCGCGGCGTGCGGGCACCCACCAGTGACGAACTCGGCGAGACCGGCCTTATGCTCGCGGGCAAACTGGAACGTGAATTCAGCTATGCGGCGTACGACTTGATCGCGCGCTACGTCGAGGTCGCTGACGAGACGTTCCTCATTGAGTACATGCAGGACCTGCTCGTCACCAAGCCCTGGTGGGACACTGTGGACGGTTTGGGAACGGCGGGCGTGAGCCCGCTGTGCCGACGGTTCGACGCCTTTGACATCGTGTGGCAATGGTCGCGCTCGCAAAACCTGTGGCTCAATCGTGCGGCCATCCAGCACCAACGGGGCTGGAAGCGCGACACCGACGTCGAGCTCATCTTGGAACCGTGCGACGCCCACTCGACGTCGCGAGAGTTCTTCGTCGTCAAGGCCATTGGATGGGCGCTTCGCGACCTCGCCCGATTGGATGCGCCCTCGGTGCGACGCTTCTTGCGCGAACACCCCGGGCTTGGCCTCGTCGCGGTTCGCGAAGCCCAGCGCGGTCTTGGGACGTCTTAGTCGGCAAGTATCGAGGGCACCGCCGGGTTCGAACTGGTCCACGTCGCCCGGTCCATCTCCCAAAGAAAGCCACGGCCAGATTGACCGGGAGCCATGATCTCTCGCTTGATCTCAGAAACGCAGCGGAACCCGAGCTTCTCGGCAACGCGTACGCTGGCGAGGTTCGTCACGTCCATCTGTATCTCCACGATGTTGACCATGGGCAAGCACGAAAACGCGCTGTCCACGAGCAGTCGCGACGCGCGACTCGCGTAACCGCGCCGCGTCCTCGAGGTTCGCAACTCCGACCAAGGCGGCGTCGTCTTGGTCGACGACGAAGTAACTCCAGTCCTGGTCCTCGTCAAAGCCTCTTACGTAGTCATCGATTACCCTGACGTACGAGTCCTGCGTCACTTCCTCCTGGAACGAGACAAGCCAATGATGAAGCTCTGACCAACTTTCGTGGATTGCGTCGACGGCACTTTCGAGGTCAACGAACCCACAGCGGCGTAATTCTACGAATCCGTCGCTCAGTCGCTGCGGCAAGAGCGCCATCGGATTACCTTTCTCTGCGTGTCAACCTCGACTAGCGCATCGTCACGACAACGCATTCGCGAGGTCCGCAAGGAGGTCCTCGACATCCTCAATCCCCACGCTCAGCCGCACCAGGCTGTCGGGCGGTTCGAGCGTCGACCCGGCGGTCGAGGCGTGGGTCATGACCGACGGCAGTTCAATCAAGCTCTCGACGCCGCCGAGGGACTCGGCCAACGTGAAGACCTCCGTCGATTCACAGACCTTCCTCGCGGCGCCGGTGCCACCCTTTAAAGTAAAACTGACCATGCCGCCGAAATCGCTCATTTGCGCTCGCGCGACCTCGTGACCGGGATGATCGCGCAGTCCCGGGTAGTACACGCGCTCTACCGCGCTGTGTCCCGACAAGAAGTCGGCGATGGCAGCGGCGTTCGAGCAGTGGCGTTCCATGCGCACGCCCAATGTCTTGATGCCTCGAACCAGCAAGTAGCAATCAAGTGGCCCCGGCACCGCGCCAATAGCGTACTGATGAAACTTCAACGCAGTCGACAACTCGTCGCTGTTCGTTGCGACGAATCCGCCAATCACGTCCGAATGACCACCGATGTACTTGGTCGTCGAGTGAACCACGACGTCGGCCCCAAGAGTTAACGGGCGCTGCAGGAAAGGCGTGGCGAAAGTGTTGTCAACGACGACCAACGCGCCTTTCTCGTGAGCAATGCCACTGAGTTCCTCGATCGAGACAACGTTCAGCATGGGGTTGCTCGGTGTCTCCACCCAGAGCATCTTGGTCGTAGGACCAAAGGCTGCACGCACCGCGTCATGGTCACTTAGGTCAGTACACGTGATCGACAGACCCCACGCGCCAAAAATGCGCGTGAGCAACCGGTAGGTCCCTCCGTAAGCGTCGTTGCCAAGGATCACGTGATCGCCCGGCGCCAAAGTGCGCAAAAGGGCATCCTCACCCGCCAGTCCCGAAGCGAACGCAATCCCGTACCTGGCGTCTTCGAGCGCAGCCAGGCAGGTCTCGAGGGCGGCCCTGGTTGGATTGTCGACGCGACCGTAATCGCTGAATCTCGGCACGCCGACGCCGTCTTGGGCGTACGTCGAGGTGAGATAGACGGGCGGATTCACCGCTCCCGTCGCGGGGTCCGGCTCGGAACCGACGTGGATGGCCCGGGTGTTAAAGCCGCTCATCGTTCACTCCTCTGTTGGAGAAAACCGAGAATGTCACTACGCGTGAGCACACCCACCGGGTGACCACCGTCGAGCACCAGCACCCCGGCCGTTGAACTGAGTCGTTTCGTCAGTTCGGTAACGCTCATCCCCACGCCCACCATGGGTAGCGGCGGGTCGGCGATGTCCTTGACCCGAAGATCGAGAACCGACGCGTCACGCGTGGTCGCCTCGAGAAGTCCCAATTCACTGAGCGATCCTGAGACCTCCTTCGCCGCGAGTGGAAGCTCATCGGTCACCGTGACGAGCAACTGGGAGACATCGTTCTGGCGCATCACGGTGATGGCGTCGCGCACGAGGACGTCTTCGGTGACAAGCACCAGGTCCGCCAGTGCGTCAGGTTGTCGCTTCAACTTGCTCGTGAGCACATCGCCGGCGTCCATCTCGCTGTGCGGACGTAAGAACCCCATGTCAGTCATCCACGTGTCATTGAAGATCTTGGACAGGTAACCTCGACCCGAGTCGGGAATGAGCACGACGACCACGGCGTCAGCGGGCAGCGGTGCCGCGACCCGCAAGGCTGCGACGACCGCGGTGCCACCGGAGCCGCCGATCAGTATTCCCTCCTCGCGCGTCACTAGACGCGCCATGGCGAACGCATCGGCGTCACTGACCGCAACCACTTCGTCGACGATCGCCGGATCGTAGTTCGCGGGCCAGAAATCCTCGCCCACGCCTTCGGTGAGATAAGGACGACCAGCGCCACCTGAGTACACCGAACCCTCAGGGTCGGCGGCGATGATTCGAATGTTCGGATTCTTTTCCTTGAGGTATTTGCCGACTCCGGTGATAGTTCCACCTGTGCCCGCGCCCGCCACGAAATGGGTCACGTGACCTTTGGTCTGCTCCCAGATCTCTGGTCCCGTCGTCTCGTAGTGCGCCCGAGGATTGTTAGGGTTCGAGTACTGGTCCGGGCGAAACGAATTCGGCGTTTCCTTCGTGAGTCGCTCCGCTGTCGAATAGTACGAGTCGGGGTGCTCGGGTGGCACGGCCGTGGGACACACGACAACCTGGGCTCCGTAAGCGCGCAGCACGTCGATCTTCTCGGGGGCCATCTTGTCACTCATGACGAAGATGCACTTATAGCCACGCTGCGCGGCGACGATGGCGAGTCCCACTCCCGTGTTGCCGCTGGTCGGTTCGATGATCGTAGATCCCGGTCCGAGGAGCCCATCACGCTCGGCCGCTTCGACCATCGTGAGGGCCGGACGATCCTTGGAACTTCCGCCCGGATTCGTCGTTTCCATCTTGGCGATGACGTCACACGCCACGTCTCGTCCTACGCGCCCCAGTTTCACCATGGGGGTGTGGCCAATCATCTCCAGCGGACTCTCCGCCACGTCCATGTCAGGGTGGTGCATAACTGATCTCTTCCCTCTGGCGCCTCTGACTTCGAAGAAATTCTTCGGACTCGCATCTCACTCTAAATGACTTTTCCCCAGCGCCACGATGTCACGAGTCAACGGGAATTAAAGTGCCCGAGCGTCCCCGATTCGAGAATCTTGACCACGGACCGAGCGCGTCACTTGACGAGGAAGATACCGAAACCGTCGTAACCCTTGCTGCCCACCGTCTGGACGACTGTTCCCTCGAGGCGCGGGTCCTTCGCGGCGAGATCGAGGAACGCCCTCACGCCCTGGACTCTCTCGTCGGTGCTTTTTGAATCAATGACCTCCCCGTCACGCACGACGTTGTCGGCGACGATCAAGGTGCCACGATGCGATAGCGCCAGCGAAAGCCTCAAGTACTCGGGATAACCCTCTTTGTCCGCATCGAT
>Ga0302198_10000577_pt1 | contig 41384 bp, 40 predicted proteins | sample II_Bog_N2_2_FD_193521 | JGI IMG/M metagenome (GOLD analysis project Ga0302198, IMG submission 193521) | Peat permafrost microbial communities from Stordalen Mire near Abisko, Sweden - II_Bog_N2_2 | ecosystem: Environmental > Terrestrial > Soil > Wetlands > Peat | place: Sweden: Abisko...
TAGAAACTACATTTTTTTCAATCTGAATTTCTTTAGAAATTTTTTGTATTAATATTTCAATACTTTCTGATATCATTACTTATCCTTATGAATTACTTTAAATATTTTTTTCTTTATTATCACTTTTTTCTTTTAAAATGCTGAAAAATCTGTCAAAATCATCGGGATTTTTAACTAAATAATCATAATTTTCTTGAGGTATTTCTTCTATCCTTCCAAATTTATTCCTGAATGCGCATCTCATTTGTATATTATCTTGTCCTCTTCTAACTTTGGCTAAATTTATTGTTCCAACTTTCTTACAATCTTTGTTTCTACCTAAAGTAATCATATAGTCTAAGATATTAAGTTTTTTAGAGGATTCCGCAGCTGCTATTTTAGGTATAATTTCTTCACCATAAAAACTAGTTTTTACTTGAGATCCTATTAGACAAATAGAATCAGTTTCATCGTTAAACTTTTTAATCTGGTTATAAATCCTACCGCCAGAATTATACATATTCCCATCATCAGCTATGTGAAAATTTTGATCATAATCTATTATCATACAATCAAAATTAAAATCTTTCTTTAAAATTTTAGCTTCAGATATAACTTGTTCAATACTTAATGAATCCGTAGGTGAAAAAATTACATATAAATTTTTTAATTTTTCTTTTAAAAGTTTACCATACATTAAGAAATCTTTTAAGACTACAGTCATTTCTAAATTCAACCAATTAGACATATATTTTAAAATAACGTCTAATCTAGATAAATCACCTAAAGATAAGTGATATACTTTTTTACCTTGGTTTATAAAATGAGCACCTTCTGAAGCTAGAAAAGAGCTTTTACCTATACCAGTTTCACCTGCTACCATAACTAAATCTCTAGGTTTATAACCTTTGTACAAACTATAATCATTTATTAGTGAAAAGGCTGATTTGACTATGGAAGTTCCATTGAAATTGTCTTCATTTAAAACTTTAAGAAGTACATCCTCATTGGAAAAATCCAAAGTTTCTTCTGTCCTGATAGTAAAAGAAGTTGCTTCTATTAAATAAGAATAATCTTTAGCTTCGTTAGATACTACTAAATCAATAGCATCTGATATTTTTTTATTTTTAATAAAATCTTCTATTTGTTTAATTGCTAAGTGTATATCATTAACTTTTTCACTCTTGTAACTAGAAAAAATTTCTTCAACTACTCTTCTATCTTGATCGTTACTAAGTAAATTTTTAGATTCTAGAAAATTAAAAAGTAGTATTTTGTTTACTTCTTTATCATTGAAGCTTTCATGAAGAATAAAGTTTAAAACAAATTTAAACAATCTACTGCTGACCATTTTTTGATTTACATAAGGTTTTACTATAACTCTTATATGAGGGTTTAATAGTAAAATTAAAAGATTCTTTTCTAACAAAATTAATACCTTAATAAATTTATATCTAACTAATAATTAACTTTCGATATTATACATTAAATTAAAACTTTAGAAGTATATTTTATTTTTATTTGATTTCATTTGAATAGATTTGATTAGTTGAAAAGCAATATTCCTGCAAAACATTGCTTTAGTTTGAAAGTATATTTATTTTAATCCAGAAATAATGTGAAGGTTTCTAAGTATTTTATTAAGATCAATACTATCTTTTTCATTCCAGTCTAAAGACTCTCCAGAATTTTCCATATTAATCAATTCAGAAAGAGTTCCACTCTTTCCACTAGGTAAATTGACGTCCTCCCTCGTGCCTAAAGGCAGGGGATTCCTTGCTATGCAGCATTACACTGTTTATTCGCAAGACTATTACGCCCAATAGCGAGAATGTTGCGACTAGCGTTCACGTCTCTATCGTGGTTAGTGCCACAATCGTTGCATTGCCATTCTCTTATACCTAAACCTGAAAGACCTTTAGGAGAATTATCGCTAATTACCCCGCAGGCATGACAGACACGTGTTGTATTCGCCTCGTTTACAACTAAACATTCACCACCGTGCTCAATAGCTTTATATCTCAGTAGTGTTTTTATCATTCCCCAAGATGCGTCATGTGTTGATTTTGCCATCTTGGTTCTGGCTAATTTTTTACTACCAATATCACCTACAACAATTAGCTTGTTGTTGTTTGCAATTTCAGTAGTCATTTTGTGCAGGTAGTCTTTACGCTGATTACTAATCTTTTTACTGATTTTCTTAGCTTGTTTTTTCTTACCCGCTCTTTGTGCTTTACCTAATTTAGTTTCAAGCTGACGATAGTATCTAGGGTTATCGTATTTAGTACCATTGCTCAATGTAGCAATTTCTTTACTACCTAAGTCAATGCCAACCTCACCATCGCCACAATACAATTCAGCTTCATAGTCAGTTGTTACATTGATATACCAGTTACCTAATACATCACATGAGAAACTACCGGATTTTATATTACCCATTATCTGCCGACTATTCCAAAACTTGAAAGTAATACCATTGAATTTGATTACCTCACCAATTTTTATACAATCACCACGAAACGGTATCCAGCCTAAATTCCTCTTGTAGCTACGGAAACGACATATACGCTTATGTTGTATAGATGATTCAACCATCCGCGCACCTATCATCTGAATAGTGGCAGAGTTCAACCCTAATTCTTTACTACTTCCAGCGGTCAACTTTTGGAAATCATATGCAGATAGAAATTTACGAGAACGACTACGCCCCCACTTTTGTTGTTCAACGCAGAAGTTCCATACAAAGTTTACAGCCGAAGCGATTTTGTCTAACTTCTTTTTAGTGGTACTATCTTTGATTCTGAATTGAAACGTTTTCACTTTGCAAACTCCATCCATTTTTGTTGCTGTTCCGCTCTTTGGCTTGTTTGTTGATTCTCAACATACGCTTTCATTGTAGCTATTGGCGCACCGCCGTTGGTTGCAACAAAATAGCTATTCGTCCACAATGCAGGTAATTTAGTTCTTAGTTCTGGAAATTCATTTCTCAATATAAATGAGCTTTTACCTTTGAGTAATTTCACTAATTTATTGATTCCATATTGCGGGTCAATACTGCAAAGCAAATGCACATGGTCTTTGTCAGTTTCTAACGCAATTATTTCAAAAGAAGTTATTTCACTAACAAATGAGTAGATTATTTCTTTTAGTTTTTGCTCAATTTTACCTACCAATAATTGACGCCTATATTTGACACACCATATTACATGGTATTTGCTTATGTAGACTATTTTGTTATTGGTTTTGTACTCTTTTTTATTCATAATGTTGTATTATATCAAATTTTGCTAGATAATACAACATATTTTGGTTTTTTCTGTTGAGTGCAAACTACGCTAAAATCCGGCTTATATCCCCGTGGCTAAAGCTAGGGGATTTACGCCGTTTCTCTATTAAAAATTTTTTTACTTATATTTTCCATTTATAAATCCTTAAAATGGCAGGTCGGGAAGGGATCGAACCTTCACTACAAGAATCAAAATCTTATGTGCTACCATTACACCACCAACCAATTGTACTGAAAATTAATCTTCAATAATTGCTACAATTCCTTGTTCTGCAATTATTAGGTATTTCTTATCTTCAAAAGTAACAGGAGTTCCCGCTCCATTATAAATAACTATATCTCCTACTTTAACAGTAGGTTTTATTAATTCTCCATTTTCTAAAATTCTACCTTTACCCACTCCTACAACTTTTGCTGTAGGTTCTGGTTTTTCAGAGGATTCTAGTAGGAGAATACTAGAAGGATTTTTTTCTTCTAATTTTATTTTTTCTAAAATTACTTTGTCACCAATTACTTTTAATTTCATAAAAATCTTTCAAAAAATAAATAAATAAAATTAAAAATATTTAAGTTAAAATTAAATCAACCAACTTAAATACTTTTTACGAAAACTAACAGGGTGTACTAGAATCTACTGCTACCTCAGGAGCAGTTTGATTGTTTGTAGGCACTTCAGCAGTTACTGAATCTACTGAATTAACAGTAGTATTGGTTACTAAAGATTTTCCTTGTAATAAGGCATGTAAGTTATCTATTAAAATTAAATCATTTTCCGTAATGGAAATTTCCAAAGAAAGTAAATAATTATGGATATCTAACCATTTACCTTTTGCACTTGTAAAATCGGTATTCAAATTAATCATAAACATCTCTTTCATAAAAATTTTTGGTGGGGAATCTAGGTAACGCTCCTAGCGGGTCACTGACAAGGGATTTACAGTCCCTCCCTACTCTTTAAAGGACTACTTCCCCATTGTACTTAACAAATCAAAACACTTAAATTTAAAGTAGATCCTGTTATTCCTGTAACATTTGCCCTAATGAAAACATTAGTTATATTAGGTAAGGTCATTAAACCATTATCTGTAAAAGTCATAGGATTCCCTAAATTGTCATTTAACATGAAAAAATTTGAAACTCCATCAGCGCTACACTCTATAGTAGCTGTAGCACCACCAAAATCATCAGCAGTAACCATAATGTTACTAGGTATCAACTTAGAAGGACTTGCAGGCTGAATAAAGTAAGCATCAGTTACAATTGAAGTATCTTCTGCGTGATTAGAATCAGGTTGCAATAACATTAAGTTATTTTCAGTCCAGAAATGATCTAAAGTAGGGTACAAGCTTGTAGAAGTATTATAAGGTAAAGCCTGAGGCTGACCTTGAGGATTCCAATTAGCTGGAGGCAATCTAGTAAAAACACTAGGATTAGATGCTGTAGTAGCTGTGGTCATTAATTATTTCCTTATTTATATAAAATTTCAGTATTTGGCGGAAGCTGTGAGATTCGAACTCACGGAGGGCTCGCACCCTCGACAGTTTTCAAGACTGTTGCATTCAACCGCTCTGCCAAGCTTCCAGTAAATTAAAATAGTATCTGGCAGAAACTAATGGAATCGAACCACTAACCTTATGCTTTGGAGGCATCTGCTCTTCCTATTGAGCTAAGTTTCTATAGCGGGGTGGTGGAAGATAGTGGAATCGAACCACTGACCTACTGCTTGCAAAACAGTCGCTCTACCAACTGAGCTAATCCCCCATTGGTGCCATCAGAATGAATCGAACACTCGACCTTCTCATTACAAGTGAGCTGCTCTACCTACTGAGCTATGATGGCGTATAAATTTTTCCCAAGTACAGGATTAAAAAATTCTATCATATTTTGAAAATTTTTTTACTTATTAAATAAGCTTAAAATTTTAATTTATTTGTTATATATTTTGAGATCTAAAGTTTTTCAAAATATGATAAAATTCTTAGTAAGATATAATTTTTACTTTATACTATTTAATCTTAAACATTTTCTTTTTATTAGGTATAAAAAGTCTTTGCTGTAAAAATTAAATATTGGCGTTTCAGGTAGGAATTGAACCTACGACCTACGGATTAACAGTCCGTCGCTCTAACCATCTGAGCTACTGAAACAATTAAAAAGACCAGCTTTTGTGCTTTACCAAGAGATCTAACGAGTTCCTAGGAGAGGCTGTCTGGTCACTTAAATAATAAGTCTACCTTATTAAATAATTCTTTCAAACTTCCATTATTCAGTAAAGTTTGCTTTTCAATTCTAGGCAATGTAATATAATCTCTAGAATCTTTAGAAAAATCGCAATCTAGACGATGTATCTGAAGAATGTAAATTTCGTCTTCACTAAAAAATTCCAAGAGGGCTGTAATTTCAGAATTAAAACCTGCATCTGGTATTATATAGTTTGTATCCCTTTTTAAAGATTTAGCTAATAACTTACCAAAATAATCTTTACCAAAATTTTTCTTAATTATCTCCTCAGAAAAATATATTAAAGCTTCTCTGGGACTTAGAAATTTATCTTTAATTTTAAAGAATTCTGATGGCTTTTCTTTATTTTCTCTAGTGTAAAGTTCTGTATAGAAAAAATTCTCTTCTACTTTAAAGAACTCTAACATTAGTTTAACTGAAAAATCCTTATACTGTATTTTCTTGAAACCATAATTTGAAGAGATGTAATCTGCTACTGTATCTTTCCCACTATTAGGTGGGCTGTTTAGTACAATAATTTTGCTCATTCTATTTCTTTAAAATTACTAAGTTCAATATTATACCTCTTTAAAATATTTTTTAGTTAAATTTTATTTGCTATTCTTCAATTTTTTCTTTTCCTTAGCTATTTTCTTAGCTTCATCCAAAGGTATCCACTGTAAAGAGTGATTAGATGGAGCTTTAGTAATAACTTGTAAATCCAAATCTGGGTATTTATTTTGAAAAAGTTTGTATTTAATTTTAAATTCTGGAGCTACTAAAAATCCTTTTACATCTATAACTATTTTTGAACCTTTTATCTGGAAATCTCCTATATACTCTATTTTTCTAATTAAAGTTCCATTTTTCTTGAAACCTTCTTGCAAAAGAAATTTTGGTTGTAATATTATTTCTTCTGGTTTATAAATATTAAGTAAAAACTCATAATATGCTGCTTCCATTTTAGAGGAAAATTCCACTCCATTTACAGTAGATTTAATATTATGATACTTATTGTATCTAGGCTTTACTTTTTTCTCTTTCTTAATTTTTTCCATGACAAGCTTTCAAAAATTCTTTAGTCTAAATAAAAGTCTTTAAAAATAAAATAAAAATATTAGTAATAAATTTTTAATTGATGTATAATATCTACCTTAAAATCTTACAATTTTAAGATAAATTTAAGAATACCGTTAATTCAAAATTTGAATTTAGAAAATAACAGTATGTTTAGGAACTTATATTAGGTACAGAGCCTGTATATAACTAATCAGAAAATCCTGTTATCCTAGGTCTCAAGGGGAATCTTTTGTAGCAATTGTCTCGACCCTTGTAGTAGAACTATGAGCTTTTTGTAAAAGGAAGTCACTACAAAATCGGTAATATTTTGTAGGTTTAGACCAGTTTGTATTGTTTATATCAGGTAAAGGCATTTTATAAATGTGGCTGAAAAATACAAACTCTCAGTATGCAAGAGAAGCAAGGCATACGAAGTAGAAATCAATCCATACCAGTTACCTAAACTTACTAGGTTGTGCAATCTTAAGCATGGTAACTCGTCCATCAAATCAGTATCTGTAAAGAGAAGCTTTTTAGATGGATTTTATTGTCAGCGGAGTTTCTTGTCAAATGTAAAAATGACAGGATTACCTATTGAGAGTTCAATAGGCTACGCCTAAAAGGTATGGGATCCCACAAACTAAGCAAAGGCGGTATATCTAAATGCCAATTGAAGAAGTGGGTGTGAATCTGGGGATGGAAGTCTTAAATAACGAAAGTTTTTAAGAAGCCAGAGGATACGAAGTGAAGCTTACCAAATAAATATTTGAAAAAGTGTTTATCTGGTAATCTTCCTTTAACTGACAGTAGATTTCACCAAAAGGAGTTTTTAATTATTAATCTCCTTAAGGCGAAATCTTACTCAGTTTCGCTACCAATATAATAATCTTATAACTTAATAATAACTTAATAATAATCTTATAAATCTTGTAAAATATAACTTAAGACATTAAAATTTGAGTATAATATCTTCTTTAAGGAGTTATAATTGAATTTAAGTCAATATCTTGATATTAGAATGGGTAATTTAAATGTTAAAGCTCTGACAGATAAAGAATTTAAAATATTTGGACTTACACCTAATAAGTTTGGTTGGTACAAAGATAATAAGAATCTTGAGATAACAGAAGATATGCTATCTCAAATAAAGATATTGTCTGTAAAATCTAAAAATAAATTTTTTAAGAATGTACAGACAATATTCACCGCTGAAGGTAATCTTAAAAATTTTTCAGTTAATAAGCAAAATGCTAAAAATAAAAAACAAAATTCAAAAAATTTGAAAGGAATGGAAATGGAAGTTGAAAATAAAGAAAATTATATTGTAAAAGTAGAAAAAATAATATTTAATAGTCCTTCTAACGGATACACTATTTTTGCTACTAAAATAAAAAAAGAGAAAATAAGTGTAGTAGGTACTTGGTTAAATCCTACTGTAAATGAAGAAGTAAAAATTTCAGGTAAATTTGGAATGTCTAAATATGGTAAACAGTTCGAAGCTTCTCATATAGAATTAGTGGTAAAAGAAACGGTAGAAGGATTAGTGAAATATTTATCTACTGTTCCTAAAATAGGACCAGCATCTGCTAAATTATTAATCAAAAATTTTAAAGAAAAAACTTTAGATGTTTTAGATAACCATCAGGATAAAGTAATTGAGGTTTTAGGAGAGGTAAAAGCTAAATCTTTATTAGAAGCTTGGAATGATTCTAGAGAATATAATAGAATAATAATTTTTTTACAAGATTCTGGTTTAGGCATAAGCAGAGCTTTAAAAATTTATGAAAAGTATAAAAGCAATACTATTGAAATAGTTAAGAAAAATCCTTATAGGATATATTTAGATGTTGATGGTATAGGATTTAAAACTGCAGATGGCATTGCATTAAAAAATGGAATGAAAGTAGATTCAGAAGAAAGAACACAGGCAGGTATAAAATTTATAATAGAAGAATACTCTTCTGCGGGACACTGTTCAATAACTCTACCTGAAATGGTTAAGAAAGCTTTAAAATTAAGCTTGATTGAAGAAGTTCTCTTAAGCGTATTAGATAAAGAAATAAAGTCCAGAAATATCATAAAAGATAAAGTTAATGAAATAGATTACTATTACACTAGAAACCTTTATTACTCAGAGGTTAATATAGCAAAAAAATTGAAACTTCTTCAATCCTCTGCTTTCGAAAAGATACCAAAATCTGATGAAGAGATACTTAAAATGGCTGAATCTGAAAGCAATCTAGAACTTACAGAAAACCAAAAAGAAGCTATTTTAACAGCTTTGAAAAATAAAGTAACTGTTATTACAGGAGGACCTGGTACAGGTAAAAGTAGTATTTTACATTGTATTATTTCAGTTTTAAAAATTTCTAAGAAAAATTATTATTTATGCGCACCTACAGGAAGAGCAGCAAAAAGAATAACTGAAACTACAGGAGAAAGTGCCTCAACTATTCACCGCTTGATAGGAATCGGGGGAAATTCAATCTTACCTAAATATAATGAAGATAACCCTTTAGAAAATCCAGATTATGTTATTCTAGATGAAGCCTCAATGGTTGACTTGTACTTAATGAGCCAGTTATTAAATGCTGTAACTCCTGACACTAATTTCATAATGGTAGGAGATATAGATCAACTTCCTTCAGTAGGTTGTGGTTACGTTTTAGGAGATATAATTAATTCTGAAGTTTTTCCTGTAGTAAGATTAACAGAGATTCATAGACAAGCTAAAAATTCCAACATAATTTTAAATGCTCATTCAATAAACAAAGGAAAAAGCATATTAAGTGAAGGAGATTTTACAGGAAATGATTTTCAATTTATAGAAATGGAAGAACCTGAAGACATATTCAACACTGCTGTAAAGCTAATGTCTGAAACTATACCTAAAATTTGTGAAATAGAAAATCCAATAGCAGATATTCAACTTCTTGTACCTATGCATAAAACTTTAGTAGGTGTAGAATCTTTTAATAAATCACTTCAGGAAAATTTAAATTCAAAAAATAAAAAATTTATTACTTCTGGTAGCGGTGTATTTAAAGTTGGAGATAAAGTTATACAGAATGTAAATAATTATAGAAAAAATGTCTTTAATGGGGACATAGGGTACATAATTAACATAATTTCTGATGAGATTACTATAAATTATGATGGATACAATGTAAAGTATTCAAAAACTGAAATGCATGAAGTATCTTTGGCTTATGCTATTACAGTCCATAAATCTCAAGGAGCTGCTTTTGATGTAGTTATTATACCTTTGGTAACTTCACATTATATGCTTTTAGAAAGAAATATGTTATATACCGCTGTTACACGTGCAAGAAAACTTTGTGTTATAATTGGACAGAAAAGAGCTGTAGACATGGCTGTACGTAATTCAACATCTAAGAAAAGAATAACTTTATTAGATAATAGATTAAAGAACCTACTTTAATTCTACAAAAAGGAGTTTTAGCAGGCTTATCTTGCTAAATCATGTAATTATGTAGAATCATTTTAAAAATGCTTAAAGGAGCTAAAAATTAAAAGAGTAATAATTGATGGTAGTAACTTATTAATACGTAATCTTAGCATACCATCCATACTAGAATTACAAAATTCTAAAGGAACACCTACAGGAGGAATATTCGGAGTTTTAAATTCCATGTTAATGCTTTCTAAGATTTTTAAAACTAAAAATTTTGAATTCTGTTGGGACTTTGGAAGCTCCTATTATAGAAAACAAATATTTTCAGATTATAAGAATAAATCTGACATAGAATCAGAAAATCCTTTTAAAGCTGCTCAAAAAGAGAAAAACAAAGAAGTTTTTGATATCTCAAGAAAATATTTACACACAGAGATTTTACCTAATCTAGGTTTAAATTCTTATCTATGTAAGAATGTAGAAAGTGATGATATTGTATCTTTCTTAACTACTAAAGTTTATAAAAATGATGAGATCATTATAGTTTCTATGGATAAAGATTTTTATCAATTAGTAGATAAAAGAGTTTCGGTTTATAATCCAATTACTAAAAAAATAATAAATGAAGATTTTCTTATTCAAGAATATAATTGTAATTCTAATAAAATATCAGAAAATTTTATACTTTATAAATCTATTTTAGGGGATGGTTCAGATAAAATACCAGGAGTTCCTAAGTGTGGAGTAAAAACTAGTATTAAATTGGCTAGGCAAATAATAGATGAATGTATTGATGCTAAATTGAAAGAAAAGTTTCTTACAGAGGAATACTTAGAATTAATAGAAAGAAATAAAAAACTTATAGATTTTAAAAGCTTGGATTTAATAAGTACTATAAGTATTGAAGAGAATATAAACTTTGTTAAAGAAACTTTTAAAGTAGATAAAGAAAAAGCCTTTAAAACCTTGAGGGATTTAGAGATAAACACTCTATATAGTAAATTAATAGATTTTGTAGGCATTCCTAATGGATGATATCTTTTATAAAATACCACTTCTACCAGAAAATGATTTACTTTTTGTTTCAGCTTTAGATAGAGATTTTAAAGACGAAAAACAATTAAAAAAATGTATATCAGAGATTAGAAAAAATTTACAGTTTGAAGCTATTCCTAAAGAATCTAAAACTTATACTTTTTTTGATAAGAAAAAAGTAGGTAGATTATCTGAAATACCAATGAACGGTACTTTATTACAAAGTAAAAGTTTTCTTTTTAATTATACTAAAATACTAGATTATAATACTATACAAAATAGTGTCTTTTTAGAAGTAGACTTAACTAAACTCGAACATTTTTCTTTAAAACGTTTAGTAAATTTAGGCTTGAAAAAAATAATATTAGTAGTTTTTCATCACTCTGAACTGCATGAGAGTTCTATACGTAGTTCTGTTTTTCAAGAGTATTATTATATTTACTTAGGTAAGTACTATAAATTAATGATGACAGCTACAGAAGATAAATTTATAAGTAAAAATCATGATCTTTATGATCTAGCAGTAAAGGATTTAAAATTAATAGATTTTGTTTAGTCGTTAATTTTATTGTTTATTGCAGTAGATTCAATCCAATCTAATAAAACTGTATGGTGTTCATAATTATCTTGGCAATTTTTAAGCTGAGTATCTAACCAGATTGCTATTGAAGCGGGATCAGGGGTATTGGTCTTTTCATTAATTCCTGAGGAGGATTCAGTGAAGGGCATTGAAGTGTAGTTTGGGTTGACGGTTGCTGAAACATACCGCAACCATTCACTAGTGATAGTGTTGCTAGTATTAATCCTATTTTTATTTTTTTCATTTTTTAAATCCTGCAAAGACAAGTTATATGAGGAGCTTATTACAGACAGACTTTCATTTAGCTTACTGACAAAATTATCATTTATTAATATTTGAGTTGTAAGAGAATTTATTTTATGACTTTGTTCTTTTATTAATATTTCATTCTGTTTAACAGCATTTTTTAGACTTTTATTTTCTTGTAAAACATTTTGCAAGTATAATGAAAAAATAACTAAAACAACAGATACTAATAACTGTTTATAATATTTTAAAATTAAAGATAATAGCATTTCAAAACCTTAAAAATTCAAGACCAAGAACCATTTTTAAATAGAGAAATTTCTCTTTCCCTTCTAGATAATAATAAATTATCTCCGCTACCCTTTTTTTCATTTACAAAGCATAATAATTGTTTTAAAATTAAATCTCTATTACCTGAAATTATTATTTTTTTAGTATTTGCATAATCTTCTAAGTCTATATTATACTGAAATAAGAAATCACAAAGAGAATCAAATTCTTGTTGGATTATAGGAGGTTTCCAAATACAGTAACTGTTAATCCAGTTTTCAACAAATTGAATATCTTTTTGAAAAATAGCATTCACTTCATCATTACTTAATTTTTTATTTATTAAGTACTGTTCATTAGGGCTTATTAAGTGACCAATACCTGTAGTCCAGTTACCATTACCATCTTTATATGCTGAATACCTAATACCTTCACTAATCTCAAGTAATTTGATACCATTTTCAGAAATTTTTAAATTTAGCATTTTTATTCTCCTGAATGAGCTTCATCTATAGCTTGAGCTATCTTACCTATCTTAGTATTAGTATCTTCTGCAAAAATATGAATCAAAGCAAAAAATAATGCAGCACTTCCCATGATAAAAGAGCCTACTTTAGGTAACTCTGTTTCTATGTACTTTCCGTATAACCCATAAAATACCATTACAGATTTCCAAAATTTTTGTTCATAGATTATAACTTTTAATCTTGCATTTAAAAAAGATAACTTAGCTCTTATAAAGTCTTTTTGTAAAAATTTAAATTTGTTCATCTTACTTCCTCAAAATATAAAGTCTTTGCTATAAAAAATTATTTATTCTTCTTTATTTCTTTATTTTCTTCTTTGGTCAAAATACTTTTACCATCCCAATCCTCAGGTATAAGTTTAGATAGACCAGGGGGTAAAAATCCTCGTATAAAAGAAAACTTTAATCCTGTTATTATTTCTAATCTAAGAAAGAGCATAAAACCTTCTATTGCTGTGAAAAGAATAGAAATTAAATTAAATAAATCTTTGAAATCCTGAAAAGGTAAAAAACTATAGAATATTACATACCCAAAGTATAAGAAAAGAGATATAGATATATATATCCTTAATCTGCTTAAAGATTTAGATTTTATAGAATTTTCTTGAATTGCATTTAATATCCAAGCGAAAGAAAGAAAACAAAGCCTAGTAGCTAAATCTAAAATGCTGGGTTTTGTTAGAAGAAGCGTTATAAGTACTGAGTAACTGCTATTAGGATCTACTATCTTGTACTGAATATCCTCACTAATCATAAATTTCCCTTTTTATCTTATTTTTCTTGATATCTCTGCCTAAGATAGCAATGTATACAGTTAGATACACTAAAGTAAAAAAATCCAAAAATGTCATATTGTGTGTATTCATTTCTATATCCGTAGCTAGTAGGAAACTAAAAATAATATTTAAAATCACACCTTTACCAAAGCAAAATTTAGTTAAAAACTTATTTTGAGATTTACTTAAAGTTACTACAATAAAAAGTAAACAACATAAGTTTATTGTTTCATTAGCAATAATTACTTTTACACTACTATAAACTGTGGGAGTTATAATAAAAAGAATTAAGTAATAGATAAAGAGAATAAAACCAATACTTTTTATTACACTTATACTTTTTACCTTATTTATTAAAAACATTTTATATCTCTTAAAAATATTTTAGGACTTAAACATTAATAAGCCTCCAATTAAGGAGGCTTATTAATAGGATTCTTTATAAGAACTTTTTAAGTGTAAATCCTTAAATCATTTGAACCCAGAAACCAGTAGTATCAGAGGCTGGAGCTACTCCCAGTGTAGGAGAAACTAAAATCCCTAAATCTTCTAGCATTGCAACTGTAACAGTAAACCCACTACCACCATTATTTCCTAGTTGAGCAGCAGTAGCCGTAAGTACTGTATTAGAGTTATTAACATTACCTACACCACCTGTAACTAGAGTAACTGCAGTAACTACACCGTTAGTAACAACTATATTAGCAGTAGGGTATACATTCATAACAGGACCAGAACTTAAAGATAATGTTACATTTAAGAATGTACCACTACCTCCATCGTTATAACCAGTTCCACCAGCAATAGCACCTAGTGCAGTTACTGTATTTTCTGTTAAATACTGACCAACCCATAGATGAGAAGGTGTACCACTAGTAACCATTGGAGTGAAAGGACCAACTGGACTCATAGTAGTAGAACCAAGACTAGGAGTTCCAGAAGCATATTGATATTGACCTAATGCAGGATTACCTTGAACTCCAGCAGCAGCAAATTGTTGATCAACAATACCGTATTGAGTTCCACTATTCCAAGCACCTGCGTAGTAAGTAGCTAAATTAGAATTTTGCATAATATTAATTTCCTTTAAATTTTTAAATATTAATTATTTTTTCTTATTATATCAATAATAAGTCTTTTCAAAAATCATATTAACTAAGGTTCTGAAAATAAGTTCCAAATATATTTGAACCATCGAAGAAAAAGTAGTATAAATCACTCACTGCTCCAGTAGACATAGTAGGAGCAGTACCACCTGACCATAATATACCTGCTGTTTCCCAAGATACGGAGTGATTACTCGTAGTATTTGTTAATCTAACAGTTATAGTCTGACCAGATTTTTGATTACTGAAAGATATGCTTAAATCATCTACTAAAGTGAAAGAAAAACTATTACTAATAGACCAATCGATATTAGTTGTACCTAAGCTTTCTACTAGAGAACTAGTTTCTGGTATTGAAGATATTATTTTCAAATTAGTTAAACCTGAACCATCTCCAACAAAACCTCCTAATTGTGAAGTTACACTTCCATCCTGATCTAGTAATAAAGTATTTTGTAAAGAATTAGAGCCATCTTGTACAACTTGAAACTGTATAGCTCCTGGAGAACTAGAGTCTGAAATTGTACCTGTACTAGAGGCTTGAAACACTATATTACTAAAAATATTGTAGTAGGTACTACAATAACCTAAAGAAAGAGTATTTCCTAGAGACATTCCATTTGTAACGGCTCCATCAACTGTAGTGTCACTATTAGACCTACTAAAAATTACAGTTGATGGCGAAACAGTAGAATTTCTAAGATATATTTGTAAGGCTTGATCTCCTTCTCCTATTTGTGAAGTTTTAGATTGTGAATTATAACTTGCACCCGCTACAATAATGCCAGAAGTATTACTTCCAGCATTTCCAAAAATAGTAGGATCCTCGAAAGTCTTTTCTCCTGCAAAAGACTGCGTAGAAGTATTAACTATTCCAGAATCTGTAGCTGAAGCCGAATCACTTTTTAAAATTACACTAGATTCATAGCTTACTAAACTCATAAATTAATCCTCAAAAATGTTAATACTGGTAAGTTCCAGATAAGTAAACAGTTAAACCACTAAATGAGGCATTAGTTAATTGTACACAATTTTGCCCACAAAGATATATTACATTAGTTTCATCAGTAATCCCAGCTACAATTGAGATACCTCCTGAACCTAAACCTCCTGTGGAAGCAAAACCGCTAACCATAGCATATGTAGAACCTATAATTCCTCCAGCATCATACGAAGGTATTGGGGAAGGTAAAACTACTTGAGCTAAACTAGTATCCGTTGTTGTAGGGTAAGTTATAGAGCATGAAAATGTAACTTGATTTGGAGTTTGAGAGTATAATCCTTGAGTTGAAATAAATGTTAACTCACCAGAAGAACCATCTACAGGAGCAAAAGTTGCATTTTTAACATAATTATTAAGACTAATTGTTCCAGAATCTATAGATATTGAAGTACCATCAGGTTCAACTACACCTAAATTACCTGTAGTAGCAGTATCTACACTGATAACATTACTGCCTGAAATTTGAATTGGAGCAGTACCTGTGTAAGTGCTAGTAATAGCGAATCTAGTTAAAACAGTAGCAGCAGTACCTACATCTGGAGCTGAATTACAAATCCAACCAGTTCCACCATAAGTAGTTCCATTAATTATAGTGGTAATTGATCCTGTTTCTGAAGAACCAAAAGCAAAGTCTGAAGTTCTTGTTAGAGTATATGCAGTAGCTGTAACACCTGATGCTAAGTAGATACCATTAGCTACATTTGCACCTCCTGAAGTTTCAGAGGTTAGCAAAACTCTATCTCCGTTTTGTACTATATACCCATCAGTATTTAACTGAGTTACAGTAGTACCTGTAATAACAGAAGTTTCATCATAAGTTCCACCTGTAGCAGAGGTAAATACTACTGCACATGGATTTTTTACTTCTAAACCAGTTATCGCTGAATAAATATCTCCAAGTGCAGTATTTAATTCTGTACTGTTAACTGCTCCACCAGTAGGACTAGTAACATAAGTACTGCCAGATATAACTCCCGTAGGTAATGTACCACTAAAAGAGATGTTGCCTGGAGTTGATCCATCCGTAACTAGAACTGAATTAGTAACATTAGCAATAAAATTTGTGGTATTAGAAGCTGTTTGTACTAAAAGTTCTTGAGCTGAACCACCAGAAAGATTAGTAGCAGTTGAAGCATTACCTGTTGTATCTTGATTAAGTACAGGAAAATCTGCAGCAGTAGCTGCTGATATTGCTCCAGTTACAGAGTTACCTAAGAGAATCCCAGTAACATCCGTAGACAAAGTAATAGCAGGAGTAGTAGTAGCATTTTCTACAGAACCAGAAAAGCCATTAGAATTAACTACACTCACAGTAGTTACAGTACCACTTGAGTTCCCAGCTATTGAAACTGTATTAAAAACCCCATTACTCGTGCTTACATCTACACATACTATATATAGAGTAACTCCAGCAGCTACCTCTACAAAACTAGTAGTACCATCATTTAAATATACTGTTATTGCAGCGCTTGAGTTATTATAGAACTGGAAAGTATATTTGTCAAAAAGTGTAGTAGCATTAGGAAGATGTACATCAATAGCAGTAGATCCTGAAAATTTTTGTAATAATAAACTTTCATTTGTTAAAATATAAGGATTAGCAGAGCTATCTGTATCTATAAGATCTATATTTTGTAAATTTAAATTTACTGCTGTAGATACAGTGTTCAAATCACTAAACTCTACTACTGTAGGTAGAGAAGTACCTAATTCTATTAAATTAGCCATTTTTATTTTCCTTTATAAAATTATGCAGAAGCATAAACAAGTTGGTTAACATAGATGGTAATTCCAGATAAATCTGAATTAGTCAGTTGAACACCTATATCTGTTGCATTATAAAATGTGAGTCTGTTAGTTCCACCTATTATTTTTACTATATAATTAACTCCAGCAGCAGAGCTAGGTATTAAGAAAGACATCGCCTTATATGTATTAGGTACTCCTGATAGTGTAACTGAAGCAGCATTTGAATCAGAAGTTGTAGGGTAGGTAAAACTTACATTTGCAAAAACTATGCTTCCAATAGTGTTATACACAGAATTTTGAAAAGAGAAAGTTAAACCTGCAGCAGAAGCATCGGCTACATTGAATGAATTACTTACACTAGGTAATGTAATTCCATCAATTTGGTCTTGAATATTAGAACTAGCACCTGACAAATATTGAAATTCAGTATTACCTACAGAACCATCAGCAATTTTACTTGCATCAATTCCTGTAGGTAATACTGAATTTAAAAGTAATCCTGTCGAATCAAGACCAGCAACTCCATTAACAACATTAAAATAATAACTCACTAAAGCTATTTGGTATGTATTTTGATTTCCTTGATTTACTGAAGTAGTAAAAAATAAAGCACAACCCCCAGCGGGTATTGCAATTTGTGTAGCACTTGAATTTGCGTATGGAGTAGAACCAGTAATACTACCTGAACCAGTTTTAGATAAAATTACTGCACTACCAGAAGTATTATTTACTATATATAAATTACCAGCTGCATCAGTAATTGGGGGTATTTGTGCTGCTAATAGTGCTGTAATAGTTTGTGAAGATGCTGTATTTATAATATGTTGTGTAGCAGTAGCTTCTATATCTAAATTAATAGTTTGAGTTCCAACGTTATAACTTTGACTTACCTGATTAATAGTTCCATTTGTTGAAGTTAAGTTGATGGAAGTAGCTCCACTACCAGAACCTCCAGAACTTATAGCAGTCCAAGCTTCGTCAGAATTTGGAGTAACTCCTAAAGTTGGTTGTAAGTAAGAATTAGTTTCCTCATCGAATGTATAATTACAAACATAAGTTATGTTATTAAAGATTACAGTAGGACAAAGAACTTCTGTACCGTTTTCACTTGTTCTCACTGCATATTGGAATTCAGAATCCCAAGTTCCTAAGAAGTTCTGTACTAAATTTGTTGTTGACATATGATTTCCTTATGTTATTAAAAAGTTATTAAATATTTAAGCTGAGGCATAAACTAATTGAGAAATTAAAAGATTAATTCCTGACAAATCTTGATTTGTAATTGGATCTCCTGTGGCTGCATCTACTATGGTAATCACTCTACTTCCCAAGGCTAATTGTCCTTGGTAAGCTATGCCTGGAGTTGAGCTAGAGATTAAAAAAGATTCAGCACGATAAGTATAAGGAAGACCATCTAAAGCAAAAGATGCTGGAGATGTATTAGTGTTCGTTGGGTAAAGAAAATTCATATTAACAAATACCATATTTCCAATTATATTATATATGCTTCCTTGATTAGTCAGAGTTAAAAATGAACCAGAAGCATCAATGGGAGAAAAGTCTGTACTAGTACTTGGTAAAACTGGCAGAGTTGTAAGCAATTGTGTACCTGCAGAATCAATAGAGCCTACCACTTGACCTGGTGTAGCTACTATAGGTTTCACTGTAACTGAATTACCATCTGATAATGTTAAAATCCAGTCTGAAGTTGCAGATTGTGTTAAAGTTATAGAATTACCCGTAGGTCCAACTTGTAAGAAATTTTCAGTATCTGTTATTTGAACAGATGTAAAAGTAGGGGTATCAGGATAAGTTAAAACTCCACTATTTAAAAGTATAGAATAAGTTGTATTAGGTGTCAAAGTGGTTATAATCGCACTACCATTACCTGGTACAGTAATATTAGTTGAAGTACAATTAGCCCATGCGCTATACCCTAAAAATAATCCTGTTAAGTTGATTGGATTAGTATTAACATTAATAAATTGATACATATTTCCTAATTGATCAACAATATTTCCAGTATCAAGTAAATCTGAAATGTCTTGATTTGTTGAAAGATCTGAAAAAACTGTAAGACCAGAAGAATTACTAACTGCATTTATTTGGTAATCATTAGCATCACCAGCTCCTAATGCGGTAGTTGTAAAAATTGCAACTCCACCTAAAGGTATTTGCAAACTATTTTCAGTACAATTTGTAAAACCACCGAAGCCATCAAATATTCCAGTAGAAGTAGTAGTCAAATTAATTGCTGGAGTTCCTAAATTATTTACTACATACACGTTACCTACAGCATCCGTAATAGCTGTACTTTGAGAAGCCAATAAGCCAGCAATAGTTTGACTAGTAGTTGTTGTCAAGATATAAGTTTTTTGTAAAGAAGAACTCAAAGAATTAATTTGATAAGAAGTATTAGGGACTACAGTAGATACTAAAGCTACGGCACTTGGAGGGATAGTTATACTAGTACCAGTACAATCTGTAAAACCATCATAACCAAAAATTTGTGTGGCTGTTAAAGTAATAGGGAAAGAACTTGTATTATTTATAGCATATCCGTTACCATTCTGATCTGTGTATGAACTTTCATTTATTAAATCAGATATAGTACCACTAGTAGTAGAAGATATAGATTGTATACCACTTACTCCAGAACCACCAGTTCCTCCAATAACACTCCAAGCATTATCTAAATTAGGAGTAATTCCCAGAGTAGGTTGACGATATGAATTAGTATCCTCATTGTATGTATAATTACATACATAAGTTGTTCCATTATAAACTACTGTAGGACATAGTACTTCTGTACCAGAGTCATTTGTTCTTACAGCATAAAGTTCATCAGAAGACCAATTTCCCAAGAAATTTTGTACTAAATTATAAGCTTTATTAGACATTAAATTATCCTTATTGTTTAAAATTTTAAATTAAATAACTTCCACTTAGAAAAATATTAGAGCCTTCTAAGAGTTCGTTAGTTATATTTTCTGTGTTCATTCCACATAGTATTATTGAATTTGTATTAGGTAAAATTTTGCCTAAGATACTAATACCTGAATCGGTATATCCAAGAATACTATTAATAGCTCCATTAGAGTTAGAATTAGGAAGAATACCTAGTCTGATACTAGCATTATTAGATCCTGCTAAACTTGGATACATAACTTGTAAATTAAAATTAACTGTATTTAACTCAGTTGCGTAAATAGCTTTTATAACAGTTAAAGCTAATGACTCAGAAGAAGCATCAGAAGGAGTAAAAGTACCTTTAGAATAATTATTAACACTAATAACTCCAGAGTTATTATCTGTGATAGATTCGTTGTCACCTCTAGAAACTCCCAAACTAGAAGTAGAAGCTGAAGCTATTGAGACTTGAATATTTCCAGAAGAATCTATATTTAAGTTTGAGTTATTAGCTAAAGTTGCCGAAGTAGGGACTATTACAGCTCCTCTTGTTGTAGAAGTAGCTAAAGATAAAGTAGAAACTCCTAAGTTATTTAGAGTGAAACCTCCTGTTAAATTAACAGGATTGTATTTATTTGTAATAGAATTAAAAACTGGTAATTGTGCATTAGTAGCTGAAGTAGAATTAAAATCAGAGAGAGAAGTAGTACCAAAGTTAGTTACTACTCCATGGCTACCATTAATAGATATTACTCCTGGAGTACTTATACTAGTAAAATCCCAAGTACCATCACCTAAAGTAGGAGTAGAAATTAAAGTTAAGTAAGCTGTGGCAGCAGATAATATTTTATATCCACTGTAATCTGTACTATCATAGTAAATATTAACATTTCCAGTTGAGTTATTAATTACTTCAAATTGATAGTATTGATAGAGATCAAAAGCATTAGGCAATTGGACACTTTGATCTTCAGAACCTGTAAATACTAATTGTTGTCTACTATTAGAAGTAAGAATTAAAGTTTCTGAAGAGTTAAATGTAGAGTTATAATTCTGTAGAATACTATTAATACCAGTATTAGAGGCATTAATGTCAGTTCCTTCTATTAGTACGGTTGAACCAATATTTGTATTTTGTAATTTTGACATACTAATCACTTTTTAAATAAAATTAAATAATTCAAAAAGATTTAGATGTTCTTTAAAACAAAAACAAAGAACATCTAATAAGTCTCTTTAGATTATAGTTAAATATAATATCTACCTAGATTATGCAGTTAAATATTCGATTTGAGAAATTACTAAATTTTGTCCAGACAGTTGCTCATTAGTAACTGCTGTGCCTGTAGTTTCATCATAAATTGAAATTACATTACTAGTAGCTGATATTGTTCCAATATATGTAACAGTAGGCGCAGCTGTGAAAATAGTAAAAGTATTTACCAAAACAGCAAAATCTAATTCTGTTAATAAAAGGGCAGCATTAGCAGTTAATCCCGTTGTATCTGGATATGTAACATTAACAGTAGCAAAAACTAATGCGTCATTAATTTGTATATATTTTGAACCGTTATTAATAACAACAACTGTATCTGCCGAATTATTAGTAACAGTCAAAGCAGTACTAACAGTTGGAATTACAGGTAATGTTCCAGATGTTATAGCACCATTTGTGTTAATACCTGTAACGTAATCGCCTGCGGCAACTGTGCTTGGCTGTACTGTAACTGTATTTGCATCTGGTAATGTAACTGTACGATTGGTAGTTGCATTACTACTAAATATACTTTGTGATAAATCAGCACCAATGGATAAAGCATTAGATGATTCAGTAATTGTCACAGTTGTAAAACTAGGAGTAGTTGGCAATGATAATCCTGCACTTGTAAGTACAATAGAATAGCTTGAATTTGCTACTGAAGTAAGTATTAAAGCACTACCATTACCAGGTATTTGCATAGTTGTAGCAGTACAATTTGCCCATGAATCGTAATTTGTAAAACTACTACTTATTGTAATAGCATTAGAATTAGTATTTACAATTTGATACATATTTTGAACTTTGTCTACTACGCTAAAATCAGTAAATATTGATGCTAAATTTCCACCTGCTAAAATACTTATTCCGTTAATATTAGAATTATTACTAACTCCTGTAATTTGATAAGTATTAGCATTACCAGCACCTACAGATAAAGTTGCAAATATTCCAACACCTAATGGAGGTATTACTAAATCTGTACTACTACAATTAGCAAAACCACCATAACCCAGAAATGAACCAGTTAAAGTTTTTGTTAATTTAGTATAATCATTTGAGGTATTAGTTACAATATATAAATTACCAACTTTATCAGTAATTGCGGGTATTTGAGCAGCTAATAATGCAACAACAGTTTGGCTAGTTCCAGTTTGTGCAAAGAACGTGCTTTGTGGGATACTTGCTTGTAAACCAAGGCTAAGAGTCTGCGTAGTTGCATTATATGATTGACTTGTTTGTGATACAGTTTCATTTGGTGATGTTATTATAAGAGATGTAGCTCCACTACCAGAACCTCCAGAACTTATAGCAGTCCAAGCTTCGTCAGAATTTGGAGTAACTCCTAAAGTTGGTTGTAAGTAAGAATTAGTGTTAGAATCATAACTGTAGTTACATACATAAGTTGTATTATTGTAAATTACTGTAGGACAAAGAACTTCTGTACCAGAGTCATTTGTTTGAACAGCATATTGGAATTCAGAATCCCAAGTTCCTAAGAAGTTCTGTACTAAATTTGTTGTTGACATTATATACCTTTCATTATTTATACTATATTTTGAGAAAAATTGAATATTAAAGCTGAGCAATCTTCATTTGTGGTGCAAGCATCAATTTCTGCTAAATATGCTTCATACTGGATGTTTAGTTCTGTTTCCCAAGTACCAACTTCAGCTATTACTTCGTTTAACTGAGTAATAGTTATTGTAGTTGTGGAACCATTAAAAAGCATAAAATTAGAATAAGAACTTAATGATTTAGAATTTAAATAAGATTGTAAAGCTATATATTTGGTTAAATCATTAAATGATCCAGGAATTAAAGCAGTTAAAGAATCAGAGTTGTATCCAGAATTTTGTGTATTAGAATAAGCAATACTTAAAGTATTTTTTGCTGCTTGCTTAGCTTGTTCTAAAGTTTCTACAATAACACTTAGAGGGCTTAATATCCCAGCTGAAAGTGTAGCTGAATAAGTATTAAAATTACCATTATTGCGCAACCAAACTATAAAATGCTCATCATCAGAGTAGTCTGTATTGAGTTCAACACCGAAATAATCTCCATAAATATTAAAGCTTGTAGGGTTAGAAAGTAAGGCTTCCTCCATTCTGACACGAGCTGCAATTTCTTCCAAATCTCTTACACTAAGAGTACTTAATCTTACATTGTATCCTGTAACAGTTCCACTGCCTTGTACTGAATTATTTCCACCAATTTGATTATAATTTTGGGCTAAAAAAGTCCCCCCTTGTATCCCTGAAAAACCACCTACTGCTGCCCAATTTATACCCGCTGGAACTCCACATTGGGCATAAGTAACTCCCCCTGAACCTGATGGAGCAGTATAGATTGAAGGTCCATAAGTTGTAACAACATTTAATGAAATCCCTCCTGTTCCTCCGTATAATTGAGACCAAAATGCATTTACGTCACAACTTGCAGCATATTTATTAAGTGTAATTAAAGCAGATAGACTCATTGTTGTAGCTGCACCAACATATTGACCTTGTTCTAAATTTCCAGCTACAATAGTAAATGCTCCAGCATAAGTAAATGCAGCTGCAGCTGAGACATAACTATTCACATAAGATTCTGTAGCCCAAGGACTATAACTGACAATATTCTGATTTTCAATATACCAACCATCAAGTCCTGCTTCACACTTAAAGTACTTATTATAAGTTCCTGCAGTCATAGTAACTGAGTGTGTTCCATCAGAAATTATTCCTACTAAGTTTGTAATACAAACAGTAAATCCAAGAGGTACACTTGAGTATGCTGGTAATGAATAAGTACAAGAAGTAGGGTAAGTATTATAAATAAGTGAACCATTATCAGCAGTACTAACACTATAAGAAGATATTGAGCCCAATGCTTTAGTAGTATTATAATCTGAACAAAAAGTTGGAAATAAGTTTACACTGGTATTAACTAAATCAGGTAGAATAGCACTCACTCTAGTAAAAGATTTTCCTATTAAATTCTGAAATATTAATAAATTTTCAGAACTAGAATTAATACAGAAATCTGTAATCACAGGATTATCTGTTTTTACACCAAAATCTTTCAAAGTTTTTAAAGTTAAAACTCCGTAATCATTTGGTTTATAATAATACTGAAAAGATAAATACTCATTAAAGAAAACATTTGTACTGAGACCAGTAACATTTGTAGAAGACAACCAATCACTAGAAATGCTAGAACCTAAATCTACTACATTTAGATAAGCAGGTGAAATATTAGTAATTACACCTTGCACGGTAAAATTTAAAAAAGTAGGAATGCCTCTATCAGAGTCAGAAATACTTTTATCAGATAATAAAGACATAGTGTAATTCAAATCAAAATTTCCAGCTTCTCCTGTGTTTTCAAAAATTCCAATTACAATTTCTGAACCTTCAAAGAAAAAATTATCTTCTGGAATTATTCTGCTATTTTCAGTAACTATTGTAGGGTTGTTATTTTCGCTAAAGTTATGAATATAAATTTCTGTGCTTAGGCTTATTTGATCATAAAAATTTGGATCCTGAACTACTAAAGTTGTAACTGAATTAGTTATAGTTTCTACTGGAACATAAAAAAATCTACAACCTGTAGCTAGACCAGGACTAGACAAATTAGCTCCTGGAACTTGTAAAATAAAATTTCCAGAACCGTTTCCATTTAATGTTATGTTTATTGATTGAGAAAAGTTTAAATTTCTAAAGAAGGTAAATGTATCTACTTGAATATAAGTGTTAGTTTCATCATGGGATATAATTTCAGGAAATATAAGTTTATCAATTAAGTCATATCGATCAAAATTCCATAGATTAACACCATTTTCAGGTAAGGCAGTCGAAGAATAAAATAATTTGGCAGAAACGTTATTACCTTGAGGGTCTACAGATTGTGTAATATAATTATTAGCTAGAGTACTTCCTTGAGATCCAGTTATTCCTGCTACGGACTGAATAGCTGCAACACTACCTACTTGTACAGCAGAAGCAGCATAATTAGCAATAGTATTTACTGTAAAAGAACTTACTTGGTCTGGAGCTAAATTACTTGATTGTATAGTAATCTGCATATTAAAAATATTACCTGCACTAGATTGATAAGTAGGAAATTTTATATAACCAGTATTATTACAACCCACAGCAAATAAGCATAGATTTGTAGCATAAATTACGTAAGGTGTACCTATAATAGTTGTTGGAATAGCATCATAATCTAAAGTTATAATTACCGCGTTTGGATTAGTAGCGTCTACAGTACCTGCTACTATATAATCTCCACCATCAACATAATAAAGATTAATTGGATAATCTACAGAATTCAAAGCATTAGAACTTAGAGTTGTTAGAGTTATAACATTTTGAGTTCCATATTCTGTGGCATTAACGTAGATAGAGTAAGGTGAACTTAAACCTGTTAAGTTTACAATTCCTCCGGTAGAAGTTAAACCTGTTTCTACAGTTTTTTGAAATCCAGCGTAAACGAAGAAAGAATTATAATTGTAAGAATTTCCTGCGGTATCTGTAGGCAACCAAGAAGGTACAGTAATTATAAACTCAGAAGTATTGTTACCAGTGTAAGGTAGAACAGTAATCTCAGAATTATCTATACCGTATACTGATCCTGTTGCATCAAGTTGTGTGTTACTACCTAAAGTTACATAATTATTATAAAATTGTTCAACTAAAGTAGGTTGTGAACCAGCTGAAGTCTCTTGAATTTCTGCATAAGCATACCAAACTTGAGTAGTGTTGCTAATTGCTTGAGAAACAAGATTAGCTCCACTATTAGTTAAAGTGCAGTAGTAATTTCCTGTAGGTGTGGTCATATCAAAATCCTTAAGTATTTAGTTTGCGAAGATATAAATATTTTTAGCATAAAAAGTAGGTTGAACTACGGAAACTGTTGCATCCACAGTTCCTGCTGATTGTACAGATACTCCTGTACCACTAGGGCTGAAAGTTCCTGTAGCATCCCCATTTACTGAGTTACCATTATCCCAATAAGGAGTGTAGCCTCCGTTCCAATCAGCACCACTAGCATTGGCTGCAGTATAACTGTGAGTATGTCCTGGATCTGTGACTTCGTGAGAATGATAAAGTAAAGGTGCAGGAACTGTGGCACTTCCAGAATTAGTTCCTGCTACGTTAGTAACACTAGACATTGCGATTGTTGAGTCTACAATTAAAGGCAGAGTATCTGAACCTAATAGAGTATATAAATTTGGATATAGTATAGTATCAAATGTAGATCCATCACAAGCTAACCAAGTACCTGTAGGACTTTCTAAACTTCCTGAATTTTGCATAGAAATCATAAAGTCCCCAACAAAGTTAGTTGTACTACCAACTGTAGCCCAAGCTGTATATGTGCTAAGTGATTGCTGGTCTACAATCCATTCGTTGCTATCTGATATTCCACTATTTTCACACTTAAAATATCTATTTGGATTACTGGAGGTTTGATTTATGGTGTTATCACCATCCGTGATAGTTCCAACTTGATTCAGAATGCAAACAGTAAAACCTGTATTTACAGTATTTGGATCTGGCAAAATATAATCGCAAGTAACACTAGAGTTATACAAAAGACAAAAGCTGTCATCTATCGAAATTGTATAAGAACTTAAATTTCCTAAGTTTGTAACAGAGGAATAATCTGATGAATAAAGGTTAGGTGCTGACATTTTTAAATTTCCTTATTTATTTAGCAAAAATAAATGCATTTGTAGCATAAAAAGTAGGTTGTGTAACAGGTAAACTTGGACTAACTGTTCCAGCATTATTTAAAGATATCCCAGTATAACCAGTAGAGGAAGTTCCTGTAGCATCTCCATGTATCTCATTACCATTAGCCCAATTAGCTGTTTGTAAACCATTCCAGTCTCCACCGCTTGAATTAGAAGCGTTATAATCATGAGAATGACTAGGGTCGTTAGTTGCATGTGTATGATAAGGTAAAGGGAAATTAACCAACTCTTCTCCTGCAGATGTGCCCGCAGGATTACCAGTACTGCACATTGCTATTATTTTCCCTGTAATATTAGGTAAATTTGTACTTCCTAATAGAGTGTACAATTTAGGGTAAAGAGTCGGGCTAAATGTAGAACCATCACAAATCAACCAAGTTCCAAAAGTTGTAGAGTGTTCTGAATTTTGCATTGAAAATTTAATTTTACCTAAAGAATTAGCAGCATCTACTTTAGACCAAGACACATAACTGCTGATTGGTTGTTGATCTATTATCCAAGTATTATTCCCATCAACACTTCCACTTGTTTCGCACTTAGTGTATCCATTAATATTATTTCCAGATTGATTTACACTGTAGACTCCATCTGTAATAGTTCCCCCTTGATTAAAGATACAAATGGTAAACCCCACTGTCAATGTTGAAGCATCTGGTAACCTATAAATACAAGGTGAAGTTCCATTTTTACTTATTAATGCAAATCCGTCTGATTCTTGAATATTATAGGAAGTTAAATTCCCTAATAATATTGCTCTGTCATAATCCGATTGAATGTAATTAACAGCAGTATCTGGAACATACTGTGTAACTTCAATATTATTATTCATAGAGTCTACAAAAGTTAAGTAACCTGTATAGTTAGATAAATTTCCAATACCTATAACTACTAAGTTCTTGTTTAAAATGTAATTACAGAAAGAGAGTAATTTAGTATAATCTACTTGTTGACTTAAGTTTAAGACTACATAACAAGATTCTATATAATTACCATCAACGGGTGTATAATAATAAATCTTACTGTAATCTGGAACACCGTTAGTTACATAAGCATTAGAAGGATCATAAAATCCCGTTAGAGAAGCAACATTACTGGTAGGCTTATAATTTAAGGGATTACTTTTATCTCCTCTAAAAAATTGCACCCATATTGGTATAATATTTATTCTAGTATCAAATACATATGAAAATAAGTCTTCCACATAGTTAGTACCTTTAGTCTTGTATATAGTACCTAGTAAAGGTATTAGATTTAATAAAGTAGGAGTGTCAGTTATTGAACTTGAATAACTGAAACCTAAATATTTTGCTGTTAAATCTAATAAATTAGCATTTAAAAAATTAGGATCTCTTATATTTTCTGATATGGTTAAATTTTCATAAACTGAACGATTAAACACGTATGAAATAGCTTTTACAAAATCAATGTAAAGTTCATCAGTTTGTAAGTTTTGAGGTAGTAAAGCCAATAAAGTTTCTGAGCTAACTTTTATAGGTATATATTCTGACATTAAGTTCCTCCTACACCATTTGCAGCATAAGTAGCTGTAACATTTATTTTAGAGGTTAGAAAGTAAGAGGAAAACCTATTCCCAGGATCTGCTTGAGATAAAACTGGGGCATCTGCAGTACAAAATATAACTCCAGGACAAACTCCAGAGTTCCAATAGCTTGAATTACTAGCTACAGGTACTACATACTCTCCCACTAGTGCTTCTGGTCCTGCAGAAGTATAAGTTCCACCATAAGCATAAAAATATTGATAAGGCTGATAGAAGTTTATCTGTCTTTGCCAAGTAGCACCATCATCAATTCCTACAACATAGACATTGTCACCATTAAATAAAGTAACTTCTGTAGAGCCACCATCAAAAGATACAGTAGTTCCTGTACTAGGTGCATTTACTACATTATAATACGAACCTGCTGGGGTAGCTGCAGCATCAATATTTACTGTGCTTCCAGAATTAGAAAGCTCAGGAGTACTTGTAGATGCATCCCACTCTCCCAAATAAGCACTTTCCTGATTTGTATAAACTATAAATGTTCCACTCCCAGAATCAGATACAACGTAGTCTCCATTGAAAACTACATAAGTTGTAGAGCCACCATCAAAAGATACAGTAGTTCCTAGTTCATTAGCATTCATAACAGAATAAGTAGAGCCATTTTGGTACTTTAAATTCTGAGGTTGAGAAGTAATGTAAGTATTCAATATTTTAGGAGATCCTCCGTTTAAAGAATTGATGCTACAGTCCCAATCCCCGATAAAGTTAAAATTTTGATAAGGAGGAGGATTAAACTGACTTATAACATTTTTGTAACTTCCTGCAATTGGGGTTATAGGAGAAAGGTAATCTGAAGGATTTACAGAAATTACGATGTAACCTAATTCATTTGTACTAGAAGGTATCGTTAATGTCAAAGAATTTATTACTATTGAGTTTACTCCAAAGATACTTTGCAAATTATTTAGTAATGAAGAAATATAAATAGGCTTACCAATAGAATCAGAGTTTAAAGTAAAGTAATTCAAAATTCCGGATTCTACTTGCTGTTGAAGTGAAGTTAAACTAATGTTGTTGTTAGTTATAACTGTTAAATCCATTCCTAAAAGATTAGGAAATGAAGGAAATACCTCATTAAATACATTCTTCATTTGAACTGTTTTAATTTCCTGATCCAGGTTATAATATAGAGAATTTATATTAGAATCTTGATTTCTTAGTATGAAGTATTCTTGTAATCCTGAGATTTCAGTATCTGACCAATCAGACAAACCCCAAGCGGGTAATGAGTCTTTTATAAAGCAAGTGTAATTATTATATTGATTTCCATTCAGGTTGTAAAAGTATAATAAATAGTTGCAAAGTTCAGAGTCTAGGCTATAAGTAGACCTCAATGAACTTAAAATATCTTGCAAAGAAAGCAAACTTATACTTTGAAAAACAAAATCATTTTTCCAAGTTTCAGTATCTTTATACAAGCAAAGTAAATTTTGACCATCTTCTCCAGTAACAATGCGATTTAAAGATGCATAACCCCCAGAAGCGGAGGATACATAGGTTGCAGTTGGTAAAGTAGAAGAACCTCCTGTAATAGGCAGCAATGCGGATATAATCACATTACTTGTATTAAATTGTGAAGTCAAATTAATGCAAGTAGTTTTGTAGTTTATCCCTGTAGTATTATATGTGCCCCCTGAGCAAGTATAAAATATGAAACTTATAGGATTCTGGGCTAAAGGTATAGCACCAGTTGTACCATTTCCGAATAAAATTTGAGCTGTTCCTGTTGAAGTATTTGAAAGCTGAAAATTATTAGAAGCAGAAGAAAGTTTCCAGATGGCGTCTACTGGTTGCCAATAAGTAACAGGAGATGTTCCTACTGTACAGAAAGCATTGTAATACTGAAAATTATTTCCATAGTAAAATGTTTGTAGAGGTAATCCAGAGCTTATAGCAAAATTAGGTAGGTTTACTATATTTGCTTCTTGTATTGTTAATTGGGCAGACTGACCAGAAACTAGATTTACAGCAGAAGCTCCTCCATTAATTTGAGTAGTTATAAACTGTCCACCATTAATGCTGAAAACATTATTAGAATTAACATTTGAACCAGTACCGTATATAGGGTAAAATGGATTAAAAATAGTTAATGGAAAAGTAGAAGGATTAGCCTGATACCAATTATTGTTATACTCTACAGTTTCTCCCGCAGTAAAAACTATATCTCCTGCTCCAAAATCTACTGTACCTCCTACAGAAACTATATAATAATTTCCATTAGCAGGATTAGATCCTGAATTAGAAAGAGTTGGAGTATTAGTTGAAGCATTCCACTCTCCTAAACAAAGAGGATCTTTATACATAACATTTATTAAGGTAGAACTTGGAGTATATCCTTGTATAGCTACCCCTAACATAGAGACAGCGTCTAATATAGATTTTTGGTCATTGGCAGTAGAAAGATATGCCTCTTGAATAGAACGCTCAATAGAGTATTGATTATATGCTCCAACCCCAGATATAAAATCTATAAGAGTTTGACCAATTGAACTTTGGTATAAGCTATTCCAACTTTTACTGTTTGTTACTAGATATAGTTGGAAGGCTGCAACAAAATCAGAATAAGTTGAAATACCTGAGTTTAATATATTATTAAAAGACCCACTATTAGTGTTAGTCGCCACTTTTTTTCTCCATTATTTATTTCATGCTTATTATATTTAACAAATAAGTCTTAAAAATTAGTATTAAGCAGCATTAGAATTGTAGCTACTCTGCGAAAAATTCATAGCTATAGATGAATTCCTAACTAAGCTCTGCACTGTAACCCAAGCAAACCCAACTGTAACTGTTAAAGTTTGAGTAGCCACATCTGAAGAAGCAGTTATTTTTTGTATAATTATCCTAGGGTCATATCTAGCTACATACTGTGCTATTCTATTTTTAGCTAGATTAGGCAATCCTGTAACAATATTTTCAAATAATAAAGTTAATAGAGGATTTCCTAATCTAGGATTAAACCATCTTTCTCCAGGACTAGTTGTGAAGAGGTTATATAAAGCCACCTGAATTGCCTGCTCATCTACTAATAACATTTGATCAGAGTACTTGTAGTTAATATCTAACCAATTATTTCTAAATAAATTAGTATCTGTCATTTAATTATTTCTTCCTAGCAATTTATTTGTAAACCTGATGTATTTTCGTAAGGAGGTAGTATTTGTACACTCTTTAAAGTCAAGACATCATAAACAGTTAACAAGTCATTAGTAGTGAAAGTATCTCCTAATTGATTAGGTAGAACCGCTATATAATTAGAAGGAATATTGTTCATATTCGAAGAACCAGAAAAGTAATAATCCGCACAAGAGCTAGTAGCATACTCTGTCATGCCAAAAAATAAAGCACTATTTAAAAAAGTATTAAAAGTTTGTAAGTTATTTTGTGCTGAAAGCAAGTTTTGGTATTGTGTGTCATTAGATACGCTTACACTTTGCAAAGCATTTGTCAAATTAAATTTATTAATCAAAGAAGTTGCATTAAGCATTTCATTAAAGTAACTAGCTGTGGGTTGGAAAATATAATTTTGTAAGAAAGAATCATTAATAACTAAAACAGAGGCACTATTAACTAAAGAAGTAGAAGTATCTGCTAAAAAGTTTTCTATAGAGTCTAAAGTAAAAGCTAAAACTCCTCCATTTGCATAAATTTCTGTAGCTATATCATTTTGTGTGGATCTACTCACAGCATCAAAATTAGTACACCATATTCCTGTAATTATTTGGTTGTATTCTGTGAAAATGGAAGTAATCATCCCAGAAGTGTACAATTCACAGTCTATACCAATAAATACTTTTAAAGTTGGTTTAATCACTAGAGCTGCCTGAATTGAAGTAATGTCAGAAGCTAAAGCAGAACCAGTTTTTAAGTTTGTGTATATAGAAGAATACGCACTTAAAATATAAGGACTTGTAGAACCTAGACCATTAATTGTATTCAGAGTATTCAAATATATTAAGGCTGGAGAAATGCCAGCAGCTGAAGAGTAGGCAGGTTGAACTTTGTTGCCATAAGAGTAATTCCAACCACAGATACCTCCCATACTTGGAAAATTAGGACCAAGAGGACCAAACGGTGGAACAGGAGTATTTGACATATTTATTTCCTTTAATTTATCTTTAAATTTATTCTGGGAGTTCAATTCCGAAAACTTTACCACCCGAGTTTATTATTCCAAAAAGTAAACCTGCATTACCTGCAACAGCACCAGATTTGTAGAGTAAAATACCATTACTTAAGTATAGTTCTGATTTAAGTACATATTCGACTACAGGTGTAATTTCTTCAAACAAAGTTCCATCATACGTAATGCAGTACAACTTCCCATCATCTCCTACTAAGATGGCGGTATCTTCAGGATAAGCTGGAGAACTTAAAACTAGCATACCTGTTGTAGGGTAAACTTCATTAGTAATATTTACATTTTTAAAGGATAGATCAACTCTTACTGGAGAACCTAGTATAAGTTGGTTGTAAGCTATTCCCTCGTGATGAAGTAGAATACCATCAGTACCACAATTATCTGGGATTACAAGAATTCCATCTGCAACATACCCTTGAGATATTAAAACTCTATAAGCTACTAAGCTTCTACTTAGTGATTGTGGAATTATAGGGTTAACTCTTTCTATATTTTGTAAAATAATTCTTAGCTCATCTGAAGTTATTACAATATCTATTGTTTCATTCATATAACTACCTACAGATAAAATTGGTTATTTTGGTTAAAAACTATTACGTTTCTAGACAACAGTTTTCTGTATTTACTATTAGAGATAAACAAACTTAAATAATACACTCCATTATAATTTAAAGTTTCTTTAGCAGAAAGGTAAAACAGTATTTGGTTATTTATTTGCTTAATATTTCTTAAATTTATATTAGATACATAGGTTTTCTCTTCAATTTCACAGGAATACAAATTTTGAGCTTCTAATTTAACACTAATATTGTATCCTGTAAGATTGAAAGGCACATTGGGTTGTCCAAAAGCACCTTGAACACTAAGGGCAAAATTTAAATTTAAATCTGTACCTTCAAAGCATTTTAAAACATTCATATTGTAATTAGACATTCACTTTACTTTCATTATACACTAGGAATTCCAGAATTTCCTGTCACACTTCCTGCAGAATTACTATAGCTACCAGCAGAGTGAGTATGAGTTCCTAGATTAACAGTAGTACTTCCTACTGTAGTAGATATTTGACCATTTACAACTAAATTTCCATTGATTACTACTTGTGCTGCTTCTATTTGTACACTACAAGCTGCATTTGTTAAAGTAATTTCAGAATTTGAAACTTGTAAATTACAGTTACCATTAATTACTTTAGCATTCCCAGATGAGTCAATTGATATTGAAGTATTTGTTGAGGTTATAATACTTATTGAACCATCTGTGTTTACTTTAAAAGTATTTCTGTATTCATCTACCCAACCATAACTCCCAGGATCTGTAAATTGAGAAGGTTTTGTAGTTCCATCTATTATTTGACTTATTACTATTCCAGAAGTTTCTACTCCTGAGTCAAAAATTACTAATACCTTAGAATTATTATTAGGTATAAAGAAACTATTAACTCCTTCTGAAGCTCCTCTCATAATTCCTGAGGAAACTACACAAAAAGGCAAGGAATTATCCTCTATGTCATCCCAGATACCTGCTATTCTTACTCTAATTTGTCCAATTATAGCCTTATCTGAAGGATTATTGTCTATCACCTGACCTATAAAGAACTTACCAATATAGGAATCTGCGTATTTACTTACTTCTGTTGAATCGTGAAACATTAAAATACCTCTTATTTATAAGATAATAAGTCTTATGAAGTAGCAGGTATTTGAGCTTGGTACACACTCGCTGAAACTACAAGAAGTTTTTCATAGTAAGTGTTATTATAAGATATTATAGTTTTTCCAATAAGCACGTAATTTCCGTACTGTTGATCAGTGCTTTGAGTTATACTTATAGCTGTCCCAGGCAAAAGACCTGGCATCCTAGCATTAATTGTTATTTCTCTTAAAGTATTATATAAAGCAGAAGTTCTAATAGAATTAATTCTAGAAAAAAACTGCTGTTGATCTTCATTACCTATGTTTAAAGGAGAGGCTATGGCTTTATTTATTCCTGTAGGGGCAGTATAATTGTATTGAGTATTAATAAATATCTGTGAGTTATTGTTATTAGAAGTTTCTCCAGATTCTAAAGAATATTGTGAAATATTTGCACCGTAAGAATAATTTGTATGGTGATTACTAGAAGGTTTACTTACTAACCAATTAGAAACAATAATATCTGGGATTATAATAACATGGTCATTATCAAAATTTTGCATTGTACTATACAAATCAGAAACTACAATATAATTACCTGTATGGCAGTACATTGGTAGTGTATTTTCATTGCTAACACAACAAGGAGTTATATAATTTTTTAAATAAGAGCCAAAATCTATTCTTGAACTTTTAAAAAACTTAAAGTTATAGGAAGAAGTTACACTCAAATTACTTAAAAATTGAGCACCTCCTAAATCACACAAAGAAATAACTTCTTGAAGAGCATCAATAGGAGAACCTGAAAATTGCCAAGATTTTCCTGGATATAAATAACTAGAATAATAATAACCATATAGAGCATAATTAACATAATTATTACTAGCCGACTTTATATTAGCTTTAGTTAACATAAAACTAATAGGCTCATTCATATCATCTGGGGAAGTACCCATTTGCACGGTCAATATAGCCCCTTCTACTAAAAGCAAATCTAAAGGCATTCCTGAAATAAAAGATACTTCTAAATAAAGTAAAGGGGCTACGTAACTACTACTCCAACGGATAAAAACATTAGATACTTTAGAAACTGTAGTATCTATAGGTTGACCACTAATAAATAAATTTACATAAGATGTATTAATCATTAGATTGATACCAATCCATTAATATTAGATAAATTTTTATTATTAGTAGGGGATAGTAATTTCAAATAATTATTAATATCAGTTAATGAAGGATACTTAATTTTAGATGTACAAAGTATATTGAATGGATTAAGATTCCCATTAATTACACCCAATAGAGACCAATAATCAGTGGTATTATAAATATTATAACTAATTAAAGGTAAATTATTAGTCTCAACTACTGTGACTACATGAGAGTATATACTATTAGACACTAAGTTCCTTAAACCTTCATTATCTATGTAAGACAATGGGGAAATATAACCAGAACCATTATATGAATAAATTTGATATTTGTATTTTTCTCTAAAATCCATTAATAATCCTTAATTATTATAAAAAATTTGAAAACTATTAAAGTCTTGGTTTACTAAATATTGTTGAGCTACAATTTCAGCATTACCTGAAATAAAAGGAGCACTTACTGCTTCAAATGTAACTGTACCTGTAGCATAAGTATAGGAGGCAAAAGTATCATTAGTGCTTAATAAAGAACCAGGATTAAATTTAGAGTTCCCTCTGATACAGACTCTATTAGGTACAGTGAAATCTACTGAAGTTAAGATTACCTGAGGAAAATACAGAAAGTTACCTAAATATAAGCTCGCACTTTGAGAAGAACTATCAATTAATAAATTAAATGCGGACTGTGTGGAGTTATTAACATATGAAGCAGTAGCATCTCCAGCGTTTACTAAACTACTACTTAAAGAATCTGCTCCTGAAGAAAAGTCTGAAGCAGAAGTAACATTGTTAAAAGCTTGAATAGTACTATTTATAACATTATTTAAAGTTGATTTATTAGAACTTACTTGTGAAGAAAAATAATTACTTAAATCTGAAGAAGAAACATAGTACATAGGTGCAGTAAACAAGTTAGAATTTTGAGATATCACGTTTCTAGGAGTTAACATAGAGTACAAAATAGAAATAGGGTATTCTACTTCTATTCTTGGGTCATCCCTAGCAATTAAAACTACAGGTATTGTAATTTTAGGAGCACTTATCCCATTCCAGACAGGTAGCTCTGCAAAGGGGTTAAATAGAGTCCTACCTGTAGCTCTGTAGGCTGCGTATGCACTATTACCAAAAGCGCTTGTAACAGCTTTTTCTATCATTTGAGAAAAAGGTCTATCATAATTACTATTTAGTGTTAAACTAAAAGAATCATTTAAAGGCTGCATAACTAATATAAATTCTTTATAATAGTTATACTGCTGCCCTGGATCTTGGACATCTAAAACTATATAATTATTACTAACCTGACCTGAACCACCTAACAAGTTTATTGAATCTACACCCAAAGTATCATTTTGAGAAGAGAAAAATTTAGTGCTTGAATCAAAATTACTTTCAGCGTTTAAATTTAGTTGAGACATTATGTCTTGAAAAAAGGTTTGATCTTTTCCTGAACTAGAATCAGCCTTTATTTGAACTCCATAGTTAAAAAGAAAGTCTGGACTTTGATCTGCTAAAGCTGAAACTTCAGAAACTGGACTATTAGAGTTAGTAGTGCTTGAGTAAGATGTGGGTGAAGTAGGAATACTTGGCATTATTGAACTCCTAAGTTTTTCATAAATATTACAGGATCTACTTGGTGTAAATAGGCATCAGAGGAAGTTATAGGATTAGCAGAAGAAGAAACTGCTGAAGTTTTCGAAGAAGTACTTTGCAGGTTTGTCATGTCAGAAGATTTTTTAGTAGCACTATTTTTATCTACAATAAAATCACTTTCTTTGGCATTCTTTACAGATGTAGAATAACTCAATTTAGCTATTTTAGAATCTGAATTACTGACAGTTTTATCAAAAAAATCCCCTAAATTATCTACAAATCTATTGATAGCAATATTTTGTTTATTTGGATTTTTCTTTTCCCATTTAGCTTTAGCTGTAGGTGGTAGATTGGAATAATCAAAAGCAGTGGGTACTCCATTTGAGTTTTTATCTAGCAAAGAAAATACTTCATCAGATGCAAAATCGGCTAAGTATTTAGTTACAGTTCTAAAAGCCTTATTAGTTCCATTTATAATGGATTTTTCTAATGAAGTTTCATCTCCTCCCAAAGCTATTGGATTTAAGTCGTTTAAACCAGTAGTTTTTTTAGAGTTTATTCCTTCTGCAGTTGCTTTAGTAGCTTTAGCTATATCCGCTAGATACATTCTTTCTTCGTTAGGTCTATTAGGAGTTTTGCCTTGAGTAGTTATGATGTTGTTTAAATCATTCATAACTTTATCTGTATCTAGTTTAGAACCTTCAGGTAGTTTATTTATGTAGTCTGTTATATTGCCGGCACCACCATGCACTGCTTCAGCCACAAGAATTTGTTTAGCATTTTCAGAAACATTTAAATCTTTTCTTGAATCTAAAGCATTTAAAACTTTGCTACTATAAACATTTTCAAAAGTTTTGTCCTGTAGATCCTTAAATTCTTTATCTTTAGAGTTATTTTTAAAAAATTTAGCTAAAGATTCATAATCTTTGTTAGAATAATCTCTATTTAACTCTTCATAAAATTTAGAATTATCCTTTTTAGCTTGCTGTACTAACTCATAAAGCCCTCTTTTTTCACCTTTAGAACTATCAACTGTGAATTGATAAGCCCCAAAAGCTTCTTTCTCTGGAGAAACACTCCCATAATCACCTTTACTCTCTACAAGTTTAGTTAATTGAGAATACTTGGAACCACTTAAAACATTTTTTGTTGGAGAAAAAATAGAATCTTGAAATTTTTCTAACCAACCTTTAACTGTGTTACCTAAAGAAGTTTTATTAAGTAAAGTAGTCACTCCTCCTAACAAAGCCCCAGCTAAAGGTAAGGTTAATGAAGTAGCTAGAGGACTTTTACCAATTGCTTGAGCTGTATTTACTATAGGGTTATTTTTTAAAGTTTTAAGAATACTTCCAAAGCTATCATAGAAATAATAAAAACCATTACTAATTTTCTTAAGAGAAAGAATTACTGAGTTATTTTGAAACAACTTTGTTCTAGCTTTGTTCTTTTTTTCCTTATCATTATTTTTTAAAGTAGTATTTATGTCTGCTAAATTCTTTATTATAGCTTCATTATACTTTTTTAAATCATCAACAGATAACTGCTTTTGAGGTCTATCAAAAGAGGAATTCTTTTTATTATTAGCTTTAGAAAATATATTAGACATCTGGAGTTTCTTTATTTAATTCTTTGTTTAATTTAATTAATTCTACATACAAACTTTCTAATTCTAAGAAATAATCATCTTTAGATACTTGTCTATTAGAAAATTTAGAAAGAAGTAAAGTCTTTCTTAAAAGGTCTTTGTAATCTACCTTAGGGAAAAAAAGAAGCAAGGTCAAATTCAAATTCTAGTTTAACCTCCTCTTTTTTTGGATCCTCTGGGTCAAAAGTTGTGATAGATTCAGTGACACCATGGTAAAATTCTATTATATGAGACTTTATGTCATTAATGGAATCAGCATCTAAATTCTTATAAAATGATATTTTTTCTTCTGGAGAATTTCCATTTACAAAAGAAAAATACTCCATTATAAGATTTAATTCTTTTTTGTGTTTCAAATAATACAAATTATCCTGTACAGTAGTATAAGATAACCAAGGAAAAAGAGGTCTTTGCTCGTTCTTTAATTCCTTAATGTTTAAATCGGTTTGATTAACTCTTACCGTAACTACTTTTTCTGTCTTATCTTCTAATATTCTAGTATATTTAATAAAAAAAGGATTTCTGGGATAGCTGTTAAATCTTAGCCAATATAAAACATATTTATAATCATCCAGAGTTAAATCATACGCAGAATAATCTTTAATACAATCATTTATTACAGAAGCTATTCTTTCTTCCTTATCAAAATCTTCAGATAAGGTTAAAGCAGAGTAAATTAATTCTATGTGTTTTATTCTTAATAAATCCACCACAATAAAATCTTTTTTATCTTTATAAAAAACTCCATGAGAAGGTAGATCTATTCTGTGCCCAGTTATAGATGAAGTCATTTCTTTACTTACTTCTCGAGCTATTGTATGTTTTGTATCTTTAGGAGGTACTACAGAATTATTATTTTTCTTAGGATTGAAATTAAACTCGAACATTTATGAATCTTTCAAAAATTATTTATTAAATACACCTGCTATAATTCCACCAAATTTTTCTTCTAGTGCCTGCTGTATAGGTTGTAAGATAGTTGCTAGTAAATTTCCCAACAAACCTAAAGGGAAAAAAGTTGTGTAATTAGAAAGAGCCAATACAGACATTACATCCCATATTGCTAGAACCTCAACTGTCTCACACTCAAATTCAATTTGAGGAGTTATAATAGAGTCATTTTTATTAGTATTAAAAGAAAGATTATTAATACTGTAAGGATGACAGCCATTAAGAAAAAATATACCTGAGCCATTCTCACCAGCGCCAATAGCTACTAATAGTATAGGTTTTTTGTAATAATTAACAGGATTCCAACCTACTCCATTTGAGCTTGCTACTAATGATTTCCACTTATGAAAATAGTTAGTAATAGTTAAGTATTGATCTTCTACAAAAACAATAGACCCTCTTCTACACCTAGAATCAGTAGGTATTTCAGTGGTTTTACCTCTAAAAGTATGACTAGTACTCTCAAAATATGAAGGAGGTATATTAAACTCTATAACTCTGTCAAATGAGATTGTAGAGCCTACGATTACAGGTAAAAAGGCGTAATACATCGTGCTTTGTAAAGGTTCTGCCCCATACCAGTTAGGAGAACCTACTAATCCTGTAGGTTCTATAAGTGAAGTACCTAACTCCGCAGCAACGGATGCTCCAACCTCAAATAGAGGATTAGTATTAGTTACTTTGTTTATAATCGTAGACATACAAACCTTTAAAATTAAACAGCGGTAGTGATATCTGGTACTACAATCTTAGAATCTTCCGTGTAATTAATATTTTCAGGATTAATTACTGTATTAGTGTCAAACCAGTCATAAGTCCAAGTAACAGAGAAAGTTACAGGTGAACCCTCACTAGAAGAACCTAATTCAGAAGGAGTTATCTTTGATGGCCATACATTATATAGATTGAAAGCTAGAGATTGCTGATTACTAGCATTCAACATATATACAGTTAATTTAGGAGCAATATAAGTGCTTTTAGGATTAGGTATCCCTGTATTAAGTGGAACTATTAAATTAGACCATGCATATAATGTGTTTACCACTGTAGTGGAAGCAGTCTCAATGAATGAAGTCGTAATTGAATCCCCGAAGTCTCTTCTACCTGCCCATTTAACTTTTTGTCTATGTATCCAAACTGAAACTTGTTGATTTTGCAATTCAGGTACAGAAGTAGTAACATTTTTAATTGTTAATTCATTAGAAGCACTAGTTGGATTAGAGAGTGTAGCTCCTAAAGCAGATGGTAGATTTGGTATAACAAGCTCGTAATTATCGCTAAGAAATACGTCTGATAGACCGGATACTGATTGTATTGAGATGGACAAATTAATTCTCCTTAATTATTTAAATAAATTCATTCAAATAATATCTAATTATTTAAATTAGATATTATTTTTATTTTGTAAGATTTAAGATGGTGTTAAACTACTTCCCAAAAAACAAAATAAATATTTTTCGATGGATCTTCTTTTCTGGAAGAATCATGTAAATATATTTTATTTTCAAAGTCATATTTTTTATAAGGTTTTTTATTCT
>Ga0302198_10000585_pt1 | contig 41199 bp, 41 predicted proteins | sample II_Bog_N2_2_FD_193521 | JGI IMG/M metagenome (GOLD analysis project Ga0302198, IMG submission 193521) | Peat permafrost microbial communities from Stordalen Mire near Abisko, Sweden - II_Bog_N2_2 | ecosystem: Environmental > Terrestrial > Soil > Wetlands > Peat | place: Sweden: Abisko...
GGCCTCGAACCGTCTCTTGTTTTCTTCTTCTCTTTCGTTTCTCTTTATCCCTGTCCCACCACTGCTGCTTTACTTCCCAACCCCTCCCATGAACTGGTGAGTGTGAGGGGTTGGGAAGCGCGCCCTGCGCGGCAGCAGCGGTGGGACAGGGATAAAGACCCCTCGAGCCTTCGTTCACCCCTTCGCGTCGGGCGAACGAGCTGGCGAAGTATCAAAACGCTGAAGTCCATGATTTGTACGGTACACGTTTTTAACAGGATCCAGTTTTTATTTCCGTTGTTTTAACAGATTTAGTGGTTCGGGCGGATTCCAGCACAGATGCGCGGGCGATACCCTGTCGACATGGCAGACTTCAAAACCGCCACCACGGTCGGCGCCCGGATAGCTGCACTCCGCAAAGCCCGCGGATTCGCGAGCACGAAAGCTTTAGCCGAAGCGATCCCCGGAGACTCCGTCACCGAGTCGATCCTTCAGAACATTGAGGCGAACCGGAAGAACGATCTCGCGGTCGCGCAACTGCTCAACATCGCTGCCGCACTGCGGGTCTCGCCGCTGTTCATCCTGGCGCCGCTCGGCTCTCCACACGAGCACCTCGACCTGCCCAACATCACCCCTGCCGTTGCCGAAATGTCCGTTGCCGAGTTTGACGCCTGGGTATCAGGACTGACGAACGGCGGATACCGCCCGGTCACTGCGGACGAGATGAGCGAGAGAACCCAGCTCGAGGCACTCCGCGAACTCCTCGCCGAACGACGCGCACTCCGACGCTTCCAAACCATCATCGAACTAGAGAAAGAACTCCCCGCGACCGCCGCTGGAGCCACCGCCGCCGAATGGGACAACACCGAGCTACGCATCGAAGAAACCCAACGCCGCATCAACCAACTCGAGATCTACCTCAGCTCCGCCGGCTGGGGCGTCAAACACCTGCCCGACTAGCAATCTCATCCCACCGCGTTCGCCGGCATTCACTCACCGACTCCTGTGCGTCACCGATGCCACACAGTGATTCGAAACGATGACGATTGATCAGGAGTGCTTCGCTATTGTGAGGGAAATGCGGACACTGCGATGTACGTCGATCGCGAAGGGTGAGAATGGCGAATCGGTCCGCAGCTTGTGTTCCGGTAATCGCTCGCTCGATTGGGGGGGTTAGCACCCTCGTCGATGGGTCGCGACGCCCATAAGGTTTGAGGAGGAGGCAGGGGTGATGATGCGTCGGGTTCTCGGGGCTGGCGTGGTGACGCTGGTGTGCGTGGGGCTGTTGTCTTCGTGCGCGCTTCTGCCGGCCGCTGATCCGACCAGTACAGCGGACGCCCAGATGCGGCACATCGCGGATGACGTGAAGCATCATGACGCGGCGGCGTTGGAGGCGTTGTTCTCGAAGACTGCGCGTGCCAAGGCCCCCGATTTGGATGGTGGAGTGGAAAAGTTCCTGTCCTTCTTCCCGTCCGGTTTCACGAGCTGGAGCGATCCAGAAGGGGGACCCGGGGAGACAGACGAGAGCGACGGCGACGGTAAGGTGACCGTTTTCTTAGATGGCGAGTACAAGGTTCATGCGAATGGCAAAACGTATGAGTTAAGTTTCACGGACTTCGCCGTCAATACGTGGCACCCGGGCAGTGTTGGACTTTACGCGTTAGGTGTCGCGCCCTACAACCCTCATCCGGGTACCAAGCCGACCGCCGCCAGCAACGCGCTCTCCGCGTGGGCCAACCAGTACCAAATCAAAAACGGCGAACCGACCGGGATCCCGAGTGTCTACGTTTATGAACCGGCGAAATGAGTGCTGAGCGGGCCGCGGTCGTTTGTTGAGGACCAGAACAAGTGAAGGAAATGCGGATTTTGCGATGTACTTCCATCGCAAGGGCTGAGGGTTGAGGGTTGAGAAACGGTCCTCTGTTTTGCATGTCGGTCTTGCCCTCTCGATTGAGGGGTTAGCCCCCTCGTCGATAGGTTGCGACGCCCATAAGGTTTGAGGAGGAGGCCGATGTGAGGGTGAAACGAATTCTCGGGGGTTGCGTGGTGGCGCTGGTGTGCGTGGCGCTGTTGTCTTCGTGTGCCCTTCTGCCACCGAGTACAGCGGTGGGACTCGGGGTGGCCAACAGCAATCAGCAGGCGGATGCTGAGATGCAGCACATCGAGGACGCAGTGAAAGCTCACGATGCTGCTGCATTGAAGACGCTATTCTCGAAGACTGCGCGTGCGAAGGGCGCCGATTTGGATGGAGGAATAAAGGACTTCCTGTCCTTCTTCCAGTCTGGTTTCAAGAATTTGGGTGAGCCAGACGGTGGGCCCGGTGAGTTCGACGCTGATGACTTCGGCAAGCGGACGGTGGAGTTGTTGGGCGACTACGAAGTGCGCATGAAGGGGAAGCTTTATGACCTGTATTTTGCTGACTTTACGGTGAATCAGATCGAGGACCCCAACAATGTCGGGTTGTATGCGCTCGGCGTTGCGCCCTACAACGCTCATGGATTCACGCATCCGACCGCGGCAAGTACAGCGTTCAACGCATGGACGAGTCAGTACTTGACGAAAAGCGGCAAACTCGGGCCGCCGAGTGTTTACGTTTACGGTCAACAGAAGTGAACGTGAGCGAAGCTGGTCGGAGCTAACGTGCGAGAGGTCGAGGGGTCGAAGAATGACGCCGACTACCCACCACATTTCCACCACAATCGTGTGGGGTCCAGCATGGTCGTAGTAATCCAAGCTGAACGAATCTCCGCACGAAATCAGCCCAAGTACATCCAAAGAGGCCGTAGTAATCGCCCGGGGAGGGTTCAAGTCCCTTCTCCCGCACTTGACGGTACTCTGGGCTACGCCACTCTTGGCGAACCCATCTTGGAGAACCTGTGATTGCCACCGCGCTCATCCCCTGGCTGAGTCCGTACGCCCTGTTGCACGATTTCGGCGGCTTTGCGCTCCTCGGTGTTTGCATTGTGATCTTTGTCGAGATCGCTTTTCTGGTCGGGTTCCTGCTGCCGGGCGACACGCTGCTGCTGATCACCGGCCTGCTGAGTTTCCCGACGCCGCCCGACATCCACGGCCATGACACCCAGCTGATCCACCTGCCGATCTACCTGGTCGCCCTGTCCATCGGCCTCGCCGCCTTCCTCGGCGGCGAAGTGGGGCACCTGATCGGGCGAAAGGTTGGCCCCCGAATCTTCGAGCGCAAGGAGACCGGACTCTTCAGCCGGGAGAATGTCGAGCGCACCAACAAGTTCTTCGTACGGTTCGGCGGATTCGCCATCATCGTGGCCTGTTTCGTGCCGGTCGTGCGCACCTTCGCGCCGGTCGCCGCAGGCGTCGGGCACATGCGGTATCGCCACTACGGGATCTTCAACCTGATCGGCGCATTCCTCTGGGCAATCGTCATCACGGTGGGCGGCTACCTGCTGGGCTTCATTCCTCCCGTTGCCCACTTCGTCACCCGCTACATCGACCTCATCCTGGTCGGCGCGATCCTGGTCGCCGTCGTGCCGACGGTGTACCACTATGTGCAGGCCACCCGACGCGTTCGCAAGGCGAACAGCGCGAGCTGACCAGCGGCACCACTGGGCCCGTGCGCCCGTGCGTTGCCCACGGGCGACGCGAGCGCGGGGTCAGGCGACGGGAGCGCCCCGCCTTGCAGCGAACTGCTTCAGCGCGGCGCCGGCCTGCTTGCGCACGTCGAGCTCGGGGTCGGTGAGCAGCTTCCGAACCTGGTCGGCCTGCGCCTGCTCGCCGACGAAGCCGAGCGCCCGCGCCGCGTTTCCCCGCACGCGGGCGACCGGGTCGACCAGCAGCGGCACGAGCTCGGGGCCGAACGGCAGCTCGCGGGCGGCCACGACACGGCAACACATCTCGCGCACCCGCCAGGCCTGGTTGGACAGGCCCGCCCGGATGGCGGGAACCGCGACCTCGTCCCAGGCATAGAGCAGGGTGCGCGCGCCCCACACTTCCGGCCAGTACAGCGCCGGCGCGCCGTCCAGGATGCCCTGGGCATGTTGGCCGCCCAACCAGAGCAGGAATTCCTCGCCCTCGTTGCTGCCGCTCAGCAGTGCGGCCGCGCGGTCGGCAACGTCGTGTTCGCCGAATCGCTGGACAGCGAGCGCGATGCGGTCGCCGGGCGAGGCATCGAGGGGAACGGTCTGGTCGTCTGGCACTCCCCCACCCTATGCGGCGCCGATGACCCCCAGGACAAGGAGGCTCGCGTTGAGCCCGATCACCAGCACCACTGAGACCACCAAAACCACCCGTGCGGTCGCGGTATTCGCGAACTCGCCCATCACCTCGCGGTTGTTGGTCAGGCGCAGCAGGGGAACGAGCGCGAACGGAATGCCGAAGCTGAGTACGACCTGGCTGATAACCAGCACAGCGGTCGGGTCTGCCCCGAACCCGAGAAGCAGCAGCGCAGGAACCAGCGTGAGGGTTCTTCGCAGGATGAGCGGGATACGCCGCCGCAGCAGGCCAGACATGATTGTGGCACCTGCGTAACTGCCGACCGAGGTGGAGGCAAGGCCGGAGGCCAGCAGCCCGATCGAGAACACGATCGCGATCACGGGACCGAGCGAGGCCTCGATCGCGGCGTGCGCTCCTTCGATCGTGTCGACTCCCTTACCGCCGCGCAGGTTGGTTGCCGCGAGCAGCAGCATGCCGATGTTGACCAGCCCGGCGAGGGTCAGCGCGATCCCGACATCCCACCTGGTGACCCGCAGCAGCCGACTGGTCGCCGCCTCTCCCTCGCCTCGCCCGTGCCGGTCACGCGCCAGGGCCGAGTGCACGTAGATGGCGTGCGGCATGACGGTTGCCCCCAGGATGCTCGCCGCAAGCAGCACCGACCCGGTGCCCGAAAAACGGGGCAGGAGACCCCCGAGCACCCCGGCAGCACTGGGAGGCCGCACCGCGAGGCCGGCGAGAAAGCCGATCGCGATGATCGCCAGCAGGCCGATGATGACGAACTCGAACGGCCGCTGGCCGAATCTCGACTGCGCCCCGAGCAGCACCATCGACACGACCCCGATGATCACCCCGCCGAGTACCAGCGGCAGGCCGAAGAGCAGGTAGAGGGCGATTGCTCCGCCCACGACTTCGGCCAGGTCGGTTGCGGCGGCGATGAGCTCGGCCTGAACCCAGAACGCGATCCGCGACCGGTCTCCCAATCGCTGCCCCAGCAGTTCGGGCAGGCTCGCCCCGGTGACCAGCCCCAGTTTTGCCGAGTGGTACTGGATGATGGCCGCCATCACGTTGGCCGCCACCAACACCCAGACCAGCAGGTAACCGTACTGGGCTCCCGCGCTGAGGTTGGCCGCGACATTACCCGGATCGACGTAGGCGATCGCGGCAACGAACGCGGGCCCGAGCAGGAGCAGGCCACGAATCCTGGGCCCGGTAATCGTCACCAGCCAAGCCTCTCATTCCCGTGTTTCATCCAGTGTGCGGGAGGAGAACCAACTCCGCCTGTAGTTATGCACAGGGACAAGAACTCGTGAAAAGTAGGTCAGAGCGCGGTAATGAAATCGAACAGCCGTACGAAGGCGATTGCCCGGTGGGATACCGCGTTCTTCTCTTCGGGCGAGAGCTCCGCAGCGCTGGTCTTCACCCCGTCGGGCTGGAAGATGGGGTCATAGCCAAAACCCCCGCCGCCTGCGGGTGCCGGGAGAAGGGATCCCGGCCAGACCCCGACCTCGACATGCTCGACGCCGTCCGCGACGTACGCGGCGGCGCAGGTGAAGTGGGCGGCGCGAGTCTCGATGCCACGCATCCGCTCCAGGAGCAGTCGCAGGTTGTCTGCGTCGTCGCGGGTTCCTGCGTAACGCGCGGAATGGATGCCCGGAGCCCCGCCGAGCGCGTCGACCGAGATGCCAGAGTCATCCGCAATTGCCGGGATCCCCGAGTGCTCAAACGCGGCCCTGGCCTTGATGAGCGCGTTAGCCTCGAAGGTGTCTCCGTCTTCGACAGGCTCGGGACCGTCGTACGGCAGCAGCTCGATGCCGCCCAGGCGCGGCCCGAGAATACGACGCAGCTCCTCGACCTTGTGGTCGTTGTGGGTCGCCAGCACAAGCCGCTGGGGAACCGCCGTCACGACAGGGACGCTCGCTGCAACTCGGCGAGCGTCGTCGTGCCCGCGAGAGCGAGGTCGAGCAGGGAATTCAACTCCGTGCGATCGAAGGGGGCACCCTCCGCCGTTCCCTGCACCTCGACGAACAGCCCTCGACCGGTGACGACAACGTTCATGTCGGTCTCGGCACGAACATCCTCGACGTAGGCAAGGTCAAGCATCGGAACGCCGTCGATGATCCCGACCGACACCGCCGAAACGCTGTCGATGAGCGGCTTCGAATTCTGCCCGATGAACCGCTTCTCCCTGGCCCACTCAATGGCGTCCACCATGGCTACGTAGGCACCGGTGATGGCGGCTGTGCGGGTTCCGCCGTCGGCCTGCAGCACGTCGCAGTCGAGCACGAGAGTGTTCTCACCGAGTGCCTTCATGTCGATGACGGCGCGCAGGCTGCGGCCGACGAGCCTCGAAATCTCATGAGTGCGGCCCCCGATCTTGCCTTTGACCGACTCGCGGTCCATGCGGTCATTGGTTGAGCGCGGCAACATGGCGTACTCGGCCGTGACCCAGCCCTTTCCTTTGCCCGCGAGCCAGCGCGGAACACCGTTGGTGAAGGATGCGGTGCACAACACTCGCGTGTTTCCGAACGAAATGAGCGCGGAGCCTTCCGCCTGCTTGCTCCATCCTCGTTCGATGGTGATTTCGCGAAGCTGGTCGTCGGCACGGCCGTCGGAGCGGGTCATAGCGTTGTTCCTCTGCTGGGGGATGGGATGGAGCGCGGGAGCGGGATTGCGCCGGTGCGCACGAGGTCGACGGTGTTGACCTCCGGCCCCAGGAAGCGGCTGGCGAGTCGCAGGAAGTCGCTTTGGCTGTCGCCGGTCGCCTCGAACCGGTAGCTGGGCGGCTCGGGGGCTTCGCGTTCGAGGCCGTGGCGCACCAGCGTGCGGTAGACGTCGTAGGCGGTCTCCTCGGCGCTCGAGACGAGGGTGACGTTTTCGCCCATGACGTACTGGATTGCTCCGGCCAGGAGCGGGTAGTGCGTGCAGCCGAGCACGAGAGTATCGATGTCGGCTTCTTTGAGGGGCGTGAGGTACTCCTCGGCCACTTCGAACAGCTCGGCTCCGCTGGTGATGCCCGACTCAACGAACTCGACGAATCGTGGGCAAGCCTGGGAGAAGATCTCGAGATCGGATGCCGCGATGAACGCATCGTCGTAGGCACGCGAATTAATGGTGCCGAGTGTGCCGATAACACCGATGCGCTTGGTGCGGGTCTGCCGCACTGCCGCGCGTACGGCGGGGTGGATGACCTCGATTACGGGTATGCCCCTGGTTCCGGTGTAGCGCTCGCGCGCATCCCTGAGCATCGCGGATGACGCCGTGTTGCAGGCGATGACCAGCAGCTTGACCCCCTGGTCGACGAGGTCGTCGAGCACCTCGAGCGCATACTCGCGCACCTGGGCGATGGGTTTGGGACCGTATGGCGAATGCGCGGTATCGCCGACATAGAGCAGCGACTCGCGCGGCAGCTGGTCGATGATGGCTCTCGCGACGGTGAGCCCGCCGACCCCGCTGTCGAAGACTCCGATCGGTGCATCGCTCACGGGTCGAGTTTAGGGGACGCACCTGCGCCTCCCCCGAGGCCGACGCGGGCCGGCCCCTGCACAGCCCGCATAGCCTGCACAGCCCACAGCCTGCACAGCCTGCACAGCCCGCACAGCCCGCACAGCCCGCACAGCCCGCACAGCCCGCACAGTCCGCACAGCCCGCACAGCACAGCCCGCATAGGCTTAGCGCATGACCAGCGCGCTGCTCACCGACCGCTACGAGCTGACGATGATCGATGCGGCGATCGGCAGCGGCGTGCACGAACGCGAGTGCGTGTTCGAGGTGTTCGCGCGGCGGCTCCCGGATGGCCGGCGCTACGGGATTGTGGCCGGAACCGGCCGGCTCCTGCAGCTGATCCGCGACTTCCGTTTCGGGGATTCCGAACTCGACTGGCTGCGTGAGAACCGGGTGGTACGCCAGGCAACGCTCGACTGGCTGGCCGACTACTCCTTCGCTGGAAGTATTTCGGGCTACCGCGAGGGCGAGGTCTATTTTCCCGGCTCTCCCCTGCTCATCGTGCAGGGCGGGTTCGCCGAGTCCGTACTGCTCGAGACCCTCGTGCTCAGCGTGCTCAACTACGACAGTGCGGTTGCCAGCGCGGCTAGCCGCATGGTGACGGCGGCAATCGGCCGCCCCCTGGCCGAAATGGGCTCCCGCCGGGCGAGTGAACGCGCGGCAGTCGCGGCCGCACGAGCCGCCTTCATCGCAGGCTTCGGCTCGACCAGCAACCTCGAGGCGGGGCGCACCTGGGGTGTGCCAACCATGGGAACCGCAGCGCACGCGTTCACACTTCTGCATGACACCGAGCGGGCGGCATTCGAGGCTCAGGTGGCGGCGCTCGGCCCCGCGACGACCCTGCTGGTCGACACCTACGATGTCACGCGCGCCGTTGAGCTGGCCGTGGAGGTGGCGGGAACCGGTCTTGGCGCGGTGCGCATCGACAGCGGCGACCTTCCCTCGCAGGTGGCCGCCGTGCGCGCCCAGCTGGATGCCCTCGGCGCGACCGGCACCAGGATCACGGTCACGAATGATCTCGACGAGTACGCGATTGCAGTCCTGAGCGCCTCACCGGTCGACTCCTTCGGTGTGGGCACGTCCGTTGTTACGGGCTCCGGGCATCCGGCCGCCGGCCTGGTCTACAAACTGGTTGCCCGCCGCGACGACGCGGGCGTATGGCAGACGGTGGCGAAGCTGTCGGCGTCCAAGGCGACCATCGGTGGCCGCAAGTTCCCGGTGCGTACCCTGGCCGCGGGAGTGGCCGAAGAGGAGACCATCTATGTCGGCTCCGTGCCTGGAGAGTCGGCCTCGGCACGCCCGCTGCTCGTGCCGCTCGTTACCGCGGGAGCCGCCGATGAGAGTTTTCTGGGAGCGGATGGCACGCAGCGAGCCCGCGAACATCGCGCTTTCGCCGTTGCCGAACTGCCGTTGGACGCGCTGCGGCTGAGCAAAGGCGAGCCGGCCATCCCGACGACCTATATCGCCGACGCGACCGCCTAACGGTCTCGCTCAACGTCACCGGGAGCCGCAGGACACTGCAAGGCCCTAGTGCCCCAGTGCCCTAGCACACCTAGTGCTTGAGCTTCTCGTAGACCTCTTTGCAGGTGGGGCATACCGGGAACTTTTCGGGGTCACGTCCGGGGGTCCACAGCTTGCCACACAGCGCCCGAACCGGCTTTCCGGTCAGCGCGGACTCGATGATCTTGTCTTTGGGTACGTAGTGGGAGAAGCGCTCGTGATCGCCCTCTTCGAGCTGCTCGTTGGCGATCAGCTCTTCGAGTTCGCGATCGAGCGTGTCGGTGCCTGCCCCGCCACCTGCGCCGGGGCCCGTCTGCTCGGTCTCGCTCATGCGTCTAGTTTCGCACGCTGGCGCTCAAAATCTCAGGGGAGCGTCGATCGAAGATGCGTCCGCCCCACTGGATTCCGAGCCAGAGGAACAACACCCCGAGCACAAGCCCGCTCAGCAGCGACAGCCACGCCCAGGGGCCGGGCAGGAAGAGCGCGAGCCCGGCGAAGAGAAGTGTCGGCGACGAGAGGATGATCGTCACCACAAACGACAGGGACTGGATGAGCGACGAAGCCGTCCCGACGGACTGCGGCGCCGCGAAGGGACTGTCGCCCGGGCGCACGGCGGGGTAAGGGAATCGCGCCGACCCCACGCTCGAAAGCCCGAGCCCGGTGAACAACAACCCGAGGCCGACCCCCAGCAGCGCCGGGAGGATGCCGAAGCTGCCGTACACGGCAGCACTCAGGATGGCCGCCAGGAGCAGGAGCGGCACTCCGACAACCAGGGGCGGCACGACCCGTCCGACGCGGTCGGCGCGACCGGTGGTGCCCGACGCGAGGTGCAACCAGATTGCGGTGTTGTCGTATGCGGTGTCGTTGTGCACCAGCCAGCCGAGGAAAAGTGCCATGACCGGCACGGGGATGAGCGCGAGAACCGGAGTGGGAACACCGATGATCAGGAACGGCACCATGAGCAGGAACGGGATCACCGGGATCACGATGAGCGACGCGTGATAGCGGGCATCCCTGATCCAGTAGGTGAGGCTGCGCTCGGCGATCACCGCGCCGGGTGAGACGCGGGCGATGCGGAACAGGCCGAGCCCGCGATAACTCCGGCCCTCGGATGACCGGGGCTGGGTGACGAGCATCACCTTGACGAGCGTCCGCCAGGCCAGCCACAGCAGACCAAGGAAGACAAGCGCGATGAGTTCCCGAAGCAGGGCGAGCCCGAAATGCCCCTGCGCCGCATCTGCCGGTGCCGCCCATACTGCTCCGAACGGCGACCAACTGGCGACATTCGCCGTAGTCGCGAGCACGTTGGCGCCGTCCTGCAGCCAATTGGTGCGGTAGATGAGCACGAACACGATGACGAATCCGGCGAGGGCGGCGAAACCGAGAAGCCCGGCAGAGTCCCGGGAGCGTCGCGATGACAGCGCGGCGCCCGCGACCGAGATCGAGACGCGGGAGCACAGCAGGCAGGTCGCGACAATCACGGGCGCGCCGATAATGGCGAGCACCAGCGCCAGCGGGTTGCGTGCCCAGGTCACGATCTGGGCCAGGCCGATCAGCGTCATGGCCACCGCGGGGATGCTGAGGAGCGCCGAGACCGCGAGTGCGGTCGCGAGAGAGCTCGTCGGGATTCCGTACAGCGAGAACCGGCGCGGGTCGAGCACGTCGTCGACCCCGAAGACCAGCGGTACGAGGACGAACCCGAGAACGAGCAGCGCGCCGAACACCTCGACGCCACGGGAGGCGGCCGAGGCGCTCTCGAATCTCAGGCCGATCAGCCCGGCGACCACCACCAGCGCCATGCCGAGCGCCGACCCCAGCCCGATGACGAGGGCGACGATGCGCCACGGGCTGCGCCGGAATGCGTTGCCGAGCAGTCGCAGCTTCAGTCGGAGAAGCTGTTCAACCACGACATACCCTCCACGCTCGTGCGGCCTCCGGCCAGTTCGACGAAGCGGTCCTCGAGGGTCTTGCCCTTCCGCACCGACGCCATCGTGCCGGAGTCGAGGATCGCGCCGTGCACAACGACGGCCACGTGGTCACAGATGCGCTGGATGAGATCCATGCTGTGGCTGGAGACGACGACGGTGCCGCCCGCATCCACATAGCTGCGCAGGATCTGCGTCACGTTCGCCGCAGAGACGGGGTCAACGGACTCGAACGGCTCGTCAAGGATGAGTACGCGTGGGGAGTGGATCATGGCCGCCGCGAGTGCGATCTTCTTGGTCATCCCCGCCGAGTAGTCGGCGACCAGCCGGCCGAGGGCATCCTCGAACCCGAACGCGCCCGCGAGGTCGGACGTGCGGGTGCGAACGGTCTCCTCGTTCAGACCGCGCAATGTGCCGGAATAGAAGAGCAGCTGGGCTCCCGTGAGCCGGTCGAAGAGGCGCAACCGGTCGGGCAGTACGCCCATGTTGCGCTTGGCCGCAACCGGGTCGTGCCAGACATCCACCCCGTGAACGAGGACCCTGCCCGCATCCGGGCGCAACAGGCCAGTGACCATCGACAGTGTGGTCGTCTTGCCAGCACCGTTGGGGCCGACGATCCCATAGAACGAGCCAGACTCGACGGCGAGGTCGATGCCTGCGACCGCGATGGTGTCGCCGAACCGCTTGACGAGGCCCTCGAGAGACAGGACGGTCTCGACCGGCTTCGGACGCGGGGTACGGGTGGGGGCGGGACGATCGGACGTTGACCGAGCGGTCGGTGTGCGCGGGGTTTGGGTGCGCGGGGTTTGGGTGCGAGCGGTCGTCGACCGGGGCGCCGTCGACCGGGGCGCCGTCGACCGGTCAGTGGTCGACCGCGCAGGGACCTTGCGGGCTGGCGTCGCCGCGTCCGTGGCGGCGCGCGATGCGGCCGGTTTGGCTGCCGTCGTGCGCTTCGCCGGGGTGCGCGGAGCGGGGGCCTGGTCAGGGGAAGAATCCACCAGCCAACCGTACCAAGCCGAGCTTGCGGTCCCGGCTCAGTATCACGAAACGACAACAACACGAGGGGCGGAGTACGTTCGCGGCGAGCGTGCCGATAGTCTGGGGAAACAAACACAATGGTGTGTCCAGAGGTAATCCCCGTGGTTAACGGTCAGGAAACTCTTAGGTAAACACGATTGATTGGGAAGGTTCCCTTTTAATCAGGCCAAGGAATCCGGCCGATTCGCCAGCCAAACGCTTGATGCGATGGCGAGCAGTCTTAACAGTGCAGTACTTATCAAGTGCAGTACTTATCAAGTGCAGTAGTTATTAAGTGCAGTAGTTATTAAGTGCAGTAGTTATTAAGTGCAGCGCGTAAAGGCAGCAGGCAGCATCGCGGGGCACAACACTAAGGAGACGAATCGTGAGTACGCAAGTTGTCATACTCGCTGCCGGTATGGGCAGTCGTCTTGGGCGCACGCTTCCGAAGCCGCTCACGGTACTTGCGGACGGCCGCAGCATCATGCAGCAGCAGTTCGACAACATCCACCAGACTCTCGGGGCGAAAACCCCAGTGACTCTCGTCGTCGGCTACAAGCTCGAGCACATCATTGAGGCCTTCCCCGACGCATCCTTCGTTTACAACGAGCAGTACGACCAGACCAACACCTCGAAGAGCCTCCTTCGCGCACTGCAGGCTTCTTCCACCGGCGGAGTGCTGTGGATGAACGGCGACGTCGTTTTCGACCCTGCAGCTCTCGCTCGCATCGCGCCGTACATCGAACGTGACCAGTCCTTCGTCTGCGTCAACACCAGCAAGGTCAGCGACGAGGAAGTCAAGTTCACCATCGACGCCGAGGGATTCATCGACCAGATCTCGAAGACCGTCGTCGGTGGCCTCGGTGAGGCGATCGGAATCAACTACATTTCGAGCGCACACAAGTCCGTTCTCCAGCACCACCTGAAGCGTGTCGCCGACCAGGACTACTTCGAGCGCGGCCTCGAGCTCTCCATCGAGCAGGATGGCCTGCGCATCGAGCCGGTCGACATCTCAGACCTCTACGCGGTCGAAATCGACTTCGCCGAAGACCTCGAGCGGGCAAACCTCTTCGTCTAAGCGGTCGTCGGCCCAGTTGCCGGGCCCATTTGGTTTGTGATCTCTCAGGACTTTGCCCGGACTGCATCCCTGTCTGGCATGCCCGAATCAGGTTCTCGCGCTAAAGTCGAGCGACAATTGTGATCAGTGAGGCCAAACAGAGTGAGAGACGAGTGAGCGCAGTCGTTGCGCCCCGCCGCGAGCGTTCCGTCTCGCAGCGTTACCGGCATTCGCTCTGGTTGCTGACCAAACGCGACCTCCAGGTGCGCTACACCACGTCGGCGCTCGGCTACGTCTGGTCGATCCTCGACCCTCTGCTGATGTCGGCGATCTACTACTTCGTCTTCGTCGTCGTCTTCAAACGGGGTTCGGCGACCGAGGATCCCTACATCGTGTTTCTCATGACCGCGTTGCTGCCGTGGACCTGGTTCAACGGATCGATCAATGACATGGCGATGGCGTTCATCCGTGAGGCGAAGCTGATTCGATCGACCAGCATCCCCCGCTCGATCTGGGTCATGCGCATTACGCTCTCGAAAGGCATCGAGTTCCTGCTGAGCCTTCCGGTGCTCGTGGTCTTCGTCATCATCAGCGAGTTCACCCCGACGCCTGCGCATATCCGGTTCGACGCGGTCTACACGCCCCTCGCCATCCTGCTCGAGGCGGTGCTGATCGTGGGGCTCGGCCTGATCATCGCTCCCGTGGTCGTCTTCTTCCGCGACCTCGAACGGGCCATCAAGCTCGTGTTGCGGTTGCTCTTCTATGCGACGCCGATCGTGTACGGCATTTCCAGGTTCGACTCGAGCAGCGCCATCAAACATGTGCTCGATTTCAACCCGCTCACCGGCATCATGTCGATCTACCGCTCGTCGTTCTTCGCGGGAAGCCTCGACTGGCCCGCCGTCATCATCGCCTCGGTGGAATCCCTGGTAATCCTGGGCATCGGCATCCTGATGTTCCGGCGCAACGTGCGTGCCGTCCTGAAGGAGCTGTAGGAATGACCCAGCAGGGAATGCTCGCGACCGCTGCCGCGACAGCACGCAAACCGGTGATCGTGGCAAACGACCTCGGCATCCAGTTCAAGCGCAATCGCCGCCACCGGCGCAATTTCAAGGACCTGTTCGCCGAAAGCAGCCGTCGTGCCCGCCCCGACGAGTTCTGGGCACTTCGCAACGTCTCGTTCTCGGTGCAGTCGGGCGAGGCGGTCGGCGTTGTCGGCCGCAACGGGCAGGGCAAATCGACACTGCTCAAGCTGGTCGCTGATGTGATGATCCCGGATGAGGGACGCGTCGCTGTCACGGGAGGAGTCGCGCCCCTGATCGAGATCACCGGCGGCTTCGTGGACGACCTGAGCGTGCGGGAGAACGTCTATCTCACGGCCGGTTTGCACGGCATGAGCGTGCCGGAAATCGAAAACAGGTTCGACGAGATCATCAGCTTCGCCGATATCGGCGACTTTCTTGATACGCCGTACAAGCACCTATCCAGCGGAATGCGCGTGCGGATCGCGTTCTCCGTGATTTCGAGGCTCGAGGAGCCCATCCTGCTCGTCGACGAGGTGCTGGCGGTCGGCGACCGGCAGTTCAAAGAGAAGTGCTACAACCGCATCGACGAGCTTCTGGCGAGTGGGCGCACCATGTTCTTCGTGTCGCACAGCGAAGCCGACCTGCTTCGCTTCTGCACGCGCGGGCTCTACCTGGACAAGGGAAAACTCATACTCGACGGCCCGATACAAGAGGTTGTCGACCGCTACAACGCCGACTACAAGTAAGAGTTATGACTATCGTTCCCAGCGGAAACGGCCTTCCCCCCAGCGGTAACACCTCCCCTGCGGTCGGCACCTCGCCAAGCGGCGTGACGACGCCGCCCGGCGGCGTTGCCGTGTCGACCGGCCTTCCCGGCGGGGCGGCCCTGGTGCGCACCCTCGACCGGATGCTGTCAGTGCAGAGACCCGTCGTTCTCGCCCACATTCGCAGCATCCGGCGGTCCCACCCGGACGCGTCCCCGGCGCAGCTGGTGCGCACCCTCGAACGCCGGTATCTCACCGCGGTGACCACCGGGGGCGCGCTCGTGGGAGCGACCGCAGCGATTCCCGCGGTGGGGACCGTCGCATCCATCGCCCTCTCGACGGCGGAGACGGCCGGATTTCTCGAGGCCAGCGCGCTTTTCGCCCAGTCGGTCACCGAGGTGCATGGCATTGCGGTAACGGACCCGGAGCGAGCCCGCACCCTGGTCATGACCATGATCCTCGGAACCGCGGGCAGTGAGCTGGTCGAGCAGCTCGCGAGCGAGGTCGTGGGGGTCGGTCCGGCGAGGGCAGCGTTCTGGGGCGAACTGGTGACCAAAAACCTCCCCAAGTCCGCGGTCGGCACCGTTGCGCGTCGACTTCGAACGTTTTTCCTCAAGAAATTTGCCGCCAACGAGGGTGCGGGAATCTTGGGGCGTGCCATCCCCTTTGGAATCGGCGCCGTCATCGGTGGGGTCGGCAACCATGTTCTCGGGCGCCGCGTGGTGGCGAGTTCCCGCACCGCGTTCGGCCCCGCGCCATCCCATTTTCCGATCGAGCTCGCTGCCACTCCTTCCCAGAGCGCTGGCACACCGGCAATCCCCCAGTAGCCCCGGTGCGGTCGGATGCGGCGGCTAGTTTTTCGACATGACCCGAACCAGCCTTGCCGCACTCAGCACCGAAGACGCCTATCGAGTCCCATGGCATTTCGAGCGGGGCGACGGTGTCGAAATGCCGGCCAACTGCTTTCGGCTGCGCAATCTCGGGCGCGAGCGCCTTGCCGCCGTCACCTTCAACCTCTACGGTCACGGCATCATGCCGGCCTCCGCACCGTCGACCCTGGAGGCCGGCGACGCGCTGGAGATCGTCATTTCGGGTACCGACCTCGCGCGTGACACGATCGGCATTGTGCGCTGGTTCAGGCCGAACGGCACCGAATACCTCTGGCGGGTGAGCTTCTGAGCCCTGTCGTGGCTACCCGACCGCCTGCTGCTCTGAAGTCTCCAGTGGGAGCAGGGCTTCTCCAGTGGGAGCAGCGCTTCGCCAGTGAGAGCAGCGATTCTCCAGTGAGAGCAGCGCAACGATCGCATCGCCACGGTTGTCGCCCCTTGCGGCGCAGACCAATACGTCGGCATCGGTCGGCGTTGGGAGCCTGCATACCAAAGCGCGGGTTGCGGGTTGCGGGTTGCGGGTTGCGGTGAGTCGCTCGGCGAGCTCGGGCGCCTGCAGGATCACATCATGCGTTTTTGTCTTCATCCACTGATCGTGGCCAGTCAGCACGGCTACCTCGGCCCCGTGCCGTGTGATGGTGAACGGCTCCCCCGCGGAGACCCTGTCGAGAAGTCGAGGCTGGCTGCGGAGCTATCGCCCATTGGGCCGCTGATACTGTCGAGGCGTGGCCCGCTTCACTTTCGCGACAGGCAATGTCAGGAAGGTTCTGGCCATCCCGATTTACGGCCTCGGCAGAGTCGCAAGCGTTCTTGTTCCCCGCAGCCGGACCCTCTGGGTATTCGGTTCGGGCGGCGGTTTCGGAGAGGGTTCGCTTGCCCTGCTGTTGCACGCACGCGCGGCCGATCCCGCGCTCCGTCTCGTCTGGCTCGCACGCGACCAGCGCGATGCGGACGCCGCAGCGAACCTCGACATCGCGAGCGCACGGGTCGGGACCCCACGCGGATTCTGGCTGACCCTTCGTGCCCGCGTCATCGTGATCACCCACGGGTTCGGGGACGCGAACCGGTTCGGGGAACACGGCGCGTTCGTGGTGCAGCTGTGGCATGGCATCCCTTTCAAACACATCCACCTGGATACGGCCGAGACCCTCAGGGTGCCTGTGCTCTCCCGCTTCGACTTCGCGCGGCGGGCGATTCGCGCCGCCTACGTGAGATCGACCAAAGCAATCCAGCTGTTCCCGACCGCCTCACCTGTCGTCGCCGCTCGCATTCGCACCGCCTTTGGGCTTCCGCCCGAACGGGTCGTCGTCACGGGTGATCCACGGGACGACGTACTGGCCACGCAAACCCGCGAGGGTGCTAGGGTCGCGGTCGCTGAGGTGCTGGGCGTGGCGTCGCTCCCGGCGCGGCTGCTCCTGTACGCGCCAACCTGGCGCGACGGGGCAGAGGATCCCCTCATCCCGAGAGAGCAGGACTGGACGCAGCTCGTGCAGTACCTCGAAGCGAGCGACTCGCTCCTGCTGATCCGCTCTCATCCGCTCGGCGCAGGCGACTACTCGGTGGGCACGACGCGCTCGCCGCGCATCCGCATGTTCGGGTCGAACCTGCAGAGCGACATCACTCCCCTGCTTCCCGCGATGGATGCCCTCATCACCGATTACTCCTCCATCGCGTTCGACTACGCGCTCGTTGGCGGACCGATGGTTTTCCTGGCGCCGGACCGGGACGCGTACTGGTCGACGCGTGGATCGTACGAGCCGTTCCCGGAATTCAGCGGCGGATTCGACGCGACCGACTGGCCGGGTGTTGTGACACTGCTGCGCGAACGGGATTCGGATGCGGCGACCGCCAGGCTCATGACCGAGCACTCGCGCCGGCTGGCCGACCGGGTGCACAGCTTTCGAGACGGCGGCAACACCGGCCGCGTGTTCGACGAGATCCGGCGTCGGCTGGGCGAGTAGGTGTCGGTCTGGGTCCGATCAGGGTCCGGTTCGTGAGGTGTCCATGGTGGCGCGCCCGCCGACCAGCAGGCCCCGAAGAAAACCGGCACCCCAGCTGAGGTGCATCGACGGCAGCACCAGAATGAACAGCCACCGGTCGCGCCACGACTTGCCGTTCTCGTAGATCAGGCCGAGGTAGATGAGCAGCAGGATGTAGGCGACGAGCCCGGTGTGTACCGCAAGGGCCAGCATGCTGAGCTTGCCCCAGTGGATGACGTTCGTCAGCTGCAACGTGCCGAAAATGATGCTGATCAGAAACGCCAGCACAAGCAGCGGCGGGGCAAAGAACCGCAACGGCGTTCGACGCGGATGACGGCGCACCAGCTCGCCGCGCCAGACTCCCGTCGTGAAGAACTGCCTGGTCAGTTTGCGCCAGTTTTCGCGCGGCCAGTAGGTGACCTTGAGCTCCGGGTCGAACCACACCGTATGGCCCGCCGCACGGATTCGAAGGTTCAGCTCCCAATCTTCGCCGCGCCGAAGGGATTCGTCATAGCCGCCGACCTCCGCGAGGATGTCGCGATTGAACACGCCGAGGTAGGCGGATTCCGCCGGACCTTCCTTTCCCCCGCTGTGGTAACTGGCACCACCGAGCCCGAACCTGCTGTTGTAGGCCCGGGCGACAGCGGTCTGGAATGGTGTCCTGCCGTTCGCGACCATCACGCCGCCGACGTTCGCCGCCCCGGTACGGCTGAGGGTTTCGACGGCGCGCTGCGTGTAACCCGGCGCGAGTTCGGAGTGCGCGTCGACCCGCACGATGATCGGATGTGAGGTCGACGCGATCGCAAGGTTGAGCCCGCGGGGGATGTCGGTTCCCGGGTTGAGCACGAAGCTCACCCGGGGGTCAGCTTTGGCCAGCTTCTCGACCAGTTCGGTGGTGCCGTCACTCGAGGGCCCGAGCGCCAGCACCAGGTCCTGGTCCCCCGCATACTCCTGGGTGAGCACCGTTCTGACGGCATCCTCGACGTAGGCCAGCTCGTTGAGCACCGGCATCACGTAGGAAACGCCGGGCGCTCCTGGGTCGTTGGTCGGCAAGTTGTTCCAATAGGTCGTACGCGGTCGGCCCAGCCTACCAGCGCACCAGAATGGGCCCTGGTCGAGAAACCTTTACTTGAGCGTCCCCAGGACAACGGTCGTCTTGACGGTCTTGTCGCCTCGCACGTAGGTGATCGACGCCTTGCTTCCGGCCGCCAGCACCCGCACCTGGGCGGTGAGGTCGGTGGCGCCGGTGATCGGGATGCCGTTGAAGTTGATCACGACGTCACCGGCCTGAAGCCCTGCGTTGGCTGCGGCTTCACCCGCGACGACTGAGGCGATCTTGGCGCCCACCGTCTTCGATGTGGTTGCGCTTCCGTCGGTGGTGACATCCTCGACGCTGGCACCGAGCAGGCCATGGGTGGCGCTGCCGTTCTTGATGATCTCGTTTGCGATGCGTAGTGCGACGTTCGACGGGATCGCGAAACCGACTCCGATGCTTCCGGACTGGCCGCCGGTTGTGCTCGAGGAGTCGCTGGCGCTGGCGATCGCGCAGTTGACGCCGATGACCTTGCCGTCACTGTCGAGCAGTGCACCGCCGGAGTTGCCGGGGTTGATCGCGGCATCCGTCTGGATGACCGACAGTGAAATCGTGGAGCTGGCGGTTGTGGACTGCGACTGGCTGCTTCCGCCGCTGCCGCTTCCCCCGCCGAAGTTCCAGAAGTTGAAGGGGCTGCTGCCGGAGCCGCCTGAGCCGCCGGAGCCGGATCCGCCGTCGGACGATGACCCGCCACTGGGTACAGCGGACGATGCGACGGTGATGCTGCGGTTGAGCGCGCTCACGATCCCGTTCGTGACCGTTCCGGACAGGCCGAGCGGCGCGCCGATGGCGATTGCGGTGTCGCCCACGTTGAGCTTGCTGGAGTCGGCGAACTGGGCCGGCTGCAGCCCGGTGACGTTCTGAAGCTTGATCACGGCGAGGTCGTCGATGGCGTCGGTGCCGACCACCTTTGCGGCGAGCAGTCGACCGTCGTTGGTCTCGACCTGGATGGTCGTGTTCGAGCTGTCACCGTCGAGCGTGACGACGTGGTTGTTGGTGAGCACGTAACCGTCTGAGGTCAGGATGATGCCTGAGCCGGTTCCCGCCTCGTCGGAGGACGTCACGTTGATGGTGACGACGGACGGCGATGCCTTGACGGCCACTGCAGTGATGGCTGTCGCGCTTTTCGCGTTGTTCACCGTGATGCTGGTGGGGCCGGCGGTGGTCGCGGCCGTGGTCGTGCCGTTGTTTGATTCGACTGCGACGGCGATTCCCGCTCCGGAGACACCGCCGACGATGGCGGCGACAGCCGCAGCGAGCACAACGAGTCCAGCGTTGCTGCGCTTCCTCGGTGCCGGAGGCTCGGCCTGGTACGGGGTGGGCTGTGGCTGTGCGAACGAGGTGTACTGGGAGGGCGCAGGCTGCGTGGGCGCAGGCTGCGCCTGGGCAGGCTGCGTGGGCGCAGGCTGCGTCTGGGCAGGCTGCGTGGGTGCCTCGTTGGACAGTGGTTCGGTGGGCTCCGATGGTGCGTCGGACATGTAGAGCTCCTTTCAGCACTGCAAGCTTCAACCGCAAACCTGAACATTCTATTTGTCTTGGCTGAATGCGTGCTGTCGGGCGCTGGTGCGTCTGGTCGACTCTTTCTAGCAGCCCGGTCCGTGGGGATTTTGGGTGCAATCGTGGTTCACCAGAACCGTTTTCGCGTCTCCCGCGGTTGCGACCAGCCGGTTCGCTGGCAGGGTTAGTGTGCCGAATACCCGGGTCCATTTGCCGCCGTCGAAGCGGTAGTCGGCAGTGAAGGTGATGCTGAGGTCGATGACGTAGGTACCTGCCCTTGAGTACACGTGGCTGGTGGGGGTGGGATCGAATTCGCGGATGCCCTGCGCGGCCCAGGTGGCGCCCGGCGTCGCGCGTGTGGCCGTAGTTCCGTCGCCGTACGTCCAGTGCCAGCTGATGGGTGTGAACCGCACGCTGGCGGGCCGGCCAAGCAGTGTTCCGTTGACGATCTCGACGCCGACGACCGAATAGAAGTTGGTATCGAGGCCGACGATCATCCAGCCGGCCGGTTCCATGTGGTCTGTGCCCGGCACCGCAGGGAAGTTCTTGAGGTCGTTGATCGTCACCGACGGGTTGCCGGGAGCGCCGGGTGGTATCACGATGATCTTTTGGCACGCCGCCGGGAGCCCACGGCACACGGGTGGCGGTGTCGGTGACGAAGGACGAGGCTTACCTCCACCCTTCGAGCGCCCACCGCCCGAACCGGGCGAGTTCTTCTGCCCGGTCAGATCGACACCGCCGCCATGTATGTCGCCTGTCACGCAACCGGTGGTTTGGCGTTCTAGCGCCGTGCAGGCCGATGCAGGTGGGGCCATAGGGCCCAAAAGAACCGCTCCGAGGGCAAAGACGGCGACGCTCGCTAGGAGCGGCATGTGTACGCACCTTGCCAAGGAACTTCACTCGACACAACGAGCCTGGGAGGAGTTCGACGCACAAGGATGAATGTGGTCTGAAATGCGGACACCTTAGGACGTGTGGGTGACACCACCGAATGATTGTCAGCGTCTAGTACGTCGACGTGTGAAACATCTACGCAGCCGTAGACGGTGATCATTGCCGACCCAGGGGGTCTTGTCGGGTCGAAGCTTTGCAGTGTGATGGAGTCGAGAATGGTTCCACCGGTGCTGTGCCAGTGTTTCATCCGTTCTTCAACAAAACCGGGGATCTGATGATCCAGCTCTGCAGAAGTCGCTACTGTGAGCAGCTTCTGCGGGTCATCGCCGCCATCAACCAGGATTTGATCCGCAACGCTGAGATAAGCGATGTACGCCTCCTTCGCCGCGGCCAGCGCTTCAGCGTCTGACCGAAAGACTGGCGCGGACGTGGGTTGGGCGGTCGGAATGATCGGCGGTGGCTCTTGTGCGCAGCCCGGCAGCGCAAGGGTGGCGGCAACGGTCGCGGCGAGTGCGACGGAGTGGGGAGGGATTCGCATTCGCAGACCGTAACGCCGCCCAGAAAATTGGGTAACGAACTCTCCACAGGCGACCGACCTGTCTGCTTTCGCGATATCTTGGGCGCATGGCAGTGAGCGGCGCATGGCTGTGAGCGGCGCTTGGCAGCGCACCGCACGTGGTGCGATGCTGCTCGGTGAGAATGGCCAGCTGCGCCCATCCATTTTTGCGGAGATGTCCGCACTGGCGGTCGCGACGGGTTCCATCAATCTGGGCCAGGGTTTTCCTGAGGAGGATGGCCCGCCGGAGGTGCTCGAGGCCGCACAGAAGGCGATTCGCGACGGAGTCAACCAGTATCCGCCGGGTCGCGGCATGCCTGTTCTGCTTGAGGCTATCGCTGAGCATCAGCGGCGGTTCTATGGTCTCGAATTCGATCCGGGCAGTGAAGTGCTGGTCACGGCGGGTGCGACGGAGGCACTCGCGGCGACGATCCTCGCGCTGACCAGTGCGGGCGACGAGGTCGTTTCGTTCGAGCCGTTCTATGACTCCTACGCCGCGATTGTCGCGTTGTCTGAGGCTCGGCACGTCCTGGTGCCGCTTCGGGCCCCAGATTTCCAGCCGGATCACGATGATCTCCGCGCAGCGATCAGCGACCGCACCCGCCTGATCATCGTGAACGACCCACACAATCCGACCGGCTCGGTGCTGGATCGGGAGACGCTGGAGCTGATCGTCGAGCTGGCACACCGGCACGATGCGCTGATCGTCACCGACGAGGTTTACGAGCATCTGACGTTCGGATTCCCGCACATTCCGATCGCGACACTGCCGGGGGCAAGTGAGCGCACGATCTCGATTTCCAGCGGCGGTAAGACTTTCAACACGACGGGTTGGAAGGTGGGTTGGGTTACCGCTTCGGCCGAACTGGTCGGAGCGATTCTGGCCGTTAAACAGTTCCTGACGTACGTGAATGCGGCGCCATTTCAGCCCGCAATCGCGGTGGGCCTCGGTTTGCCCGATGCTTACTTCAAACTGGCCGCGGGGGTGCTGCAGGGCAAGCGCGACCTGCTCGCTGCCGGGCTTTCGCGTGTCGGTTTCACTGTCACGCATCCGCAGGGCGGGTACTTCATCCTGGCGGATGCGGCGCCGCTCGGGTTCAGGAATGCGGCCGAACTGTGTCGAAAGTTGCCCGAACTCGCGGGCGTCGTTGGCGTGCCCGTGACCGCTTTCGTTCGGGAAGAAAACCGTGCGGAGTATGCCTCGCTAGTGCGGTTCGCCTACTGCAAGAAGATGGAGTCCATCGAGGCTGCCAGCGCGAAACTTCTGGCACTGCGGAGGTCGTGACCCGTCTGGCCTGTGGTGCGGGCATTCCCGTTTGTCGTCTGGCAAGCCCGGGTCGGTGAGCGCCGCACTCTTCCGGCTCTCAACTTCCTGTCTAGGCGGCGAGGCCGCTATCGTGCGCGTCGTGGATGTCCGGGATGTTGGGGTCTCGCGGGTCGAAGTCGTGGATGCCGAGGTACCGGTTTTCGGGTTCGCTGATGTAGCTGCGGCCAGAGGGCAGCGTCCATTGGATGTCGCCGCTCGGCAGTTGAGTCATGGTCACCGCGAGGTGGTGCTTCTCGTCATGGTGTTTCTGGCAGAGGTGCGCGAGATTGTCGTGCGCGGTTTGCCCGCCGTGTTGCCACTCTTCGGTGTGGTCGAGGTCGCAGCGGACTGCGGGCCGGTTGCATCCGGGATTGCGGCAGACCCCGTCGCGATGTCGCAACCAGGCCCGCAATGGCGCGGGAACTTTGTAACGATCCCGCCCCACCGAGAGCGTCACCCCGGTTTCGGGGTGGGTGAGCACCCTCAACCAGGACTTCGCCGCGCCGGCCAGTCGCATCGCAGTCTCCACGTCGATGGGGCCGTACCCGTCAAGGATTGGCAGGTCCGCGACTCGCCCGGTCACGGCCGTGTTCGCGCCGTGCTTAGCCTTCACGGCCGTGTTGTCGGCGTGCTTAGCCTTGACTGCCAGCTTCCCCGGTCTGCCCTTGCCGGTTTTCCCGGCTTTCCTGGCTTTCCTGGCTTTCCCGGTTTTCCTGGCAGTGGCGCCGAGCATAGCGAGCACGGGGACGGTGACCGTCACCGACGGCCGGATGCCGAACTCGGGGCGATCCCCGACGGCGCCATCCAGGAGCAGGTCGGCGATCACGTCGGCCCGCAACTGGGTGAGGGTGCGGGTCTCGTCTGGGCCTTGCAGGCTGCGTGCCATCTCATCAACCCGGTTGAACGCACCCAGGGTGACCGTGGCAGAGGAGTACAGGTGGATCCAGGCCATCCCATCCGGGGCGGGCTCGAACGACACCTCCCGGTCAGCCAACGATTTCTGGTGCCGCAGGGTGATCGTTGCGGGGTCCATGCGCTCGCGGGTAGTTCGAGCCTTGCGCTCAAACTGGGAGGCGGTGAGCCGTGCCGCTGCGGGCAGCACCGCGGCTTCGAACTCGGTGTGCAACTCGTCGGGCAGGGTGCGCGCGTGGGCGACAATGACTTTCGTGTGACGGTAGGAGAACTCCCCCGCGCACAGGCCGGCCAGCGTGGCAGGCAGCTGCTCTGTCAGCATGCGTGCCTCTTCGAGCAGGTTCTGCGCGGTGCGGTCCGGGATCCGCAACGCGGCCGCGACTTCGGCCACCGCGGTGCGCTGAGCAGTCGCCGCCTGCGACCACGGCCGCATGCCGTGCGAGGTCGTCACCGGTGTATTCAGCTGGGTGTATTTGAGGATCTGGTACACCTGCTGGATGCGGTACCCGGCCGTGCGGGCATTCATGCGCTCCACCTCTACCAGGCCATCCACCAGGCACCCGAGACCTTCATCTGAGGCGACGGTCATCTCGGTGGCCTCCGCGCGGCGGGCAAGCTCGAAGGCCGCGTCTACATCGAGGCTCGCCGCATTCGCCTGCAGGTAGGCATCCGACAGTGTCGGGGTCTCAGCAAAGGCCTGGCCGGTCGGGGTCATGACCATAGTCCACCACCCACCACCGACATTCCATTAATGCTGATCAGAACTCGTTTTTCTGGAGCTCCGGTCGTCCACCCAGCCGTCGTGAGGGGCGTCATTCTGGTGTCTGAAGGTGCCTCCACAGACCAGAATGACGCCCCTCACGGGAAATGCGGCTAGCCAGCCGTGACCGCGGCCCGGGCGGCAAGCGGCAGCGTGACACTGAACTGCGTGCCAACTCCCTCTTCGCTCTGCACACCCATCTCACCGTGGTGCGCCGTCACGATGGCCTTGGTGATCGTGAGCCCCAAGCCGACGCCGGGCACCGCATTGCGGGTCGCGGTCGTCGCGCGGAAGAAACGGGAGAACAGCTGGTCGAGCTCTGAAGCGGGGATGCCCATGCCGGTGTCGCGCACGGTGATGATGGCATCCTTATCCGAGGCCGACAGCGAGACCGTCACAGAGCCACCCCGCGGCGTGAATTTGATGGCATTGGAGATCAGGTTGTCGCACACCTGCCCCAGACGAACGGGGTCACCGTAGGTCACGGAATCGCCGGCGGACACATCTTCGTTGATAGTGATGCCTGCGGCTGTTGCGGCGGGCCGCGCCGACTCGACCGCTGCCGTCACGATCTGCTGGAGCACGACATCCCGGAGGTCGAGCGGGAACTTGCCGGATTCGACCTGCGCTGTGAACAGCAGGTCACCGACGAGGCGGAGCAGTCGATGCGCGTTACGTTCCGCAACACCGAGGTATTGCTCCTGCTCCTCGGAGAGCGGGTGCTCGTCGTCGTCACGAAGCAGCTCCAGGTAGCCGAGGATCGAGCTCAGCGGCGTGCGCAATTCGTGGGAGATCAGGCCGACGAACTCGTCCTTCAGCCTCGCGACCTCGCGAGCCTGAGTCACATCGGCGGCGACGAACAGGTATCCGATCGTCTCCCCCGATTCGTCGACGCGCTTGGTGACCGAGAGCGACACCGGGAACTGTGTGCCGTCATCGCGCACGTAGGTCCACTCCCGGCTTTCCGCCTCACCGAGACGAGCGGCCTCGACGAGCGCCGAGAACCCGGGGTTCAGCACGGTGGCGCCGGGCGGGTAGTTGAGTTCGCGGGCGCGGTTCTCCAGCTCCTCGTCCAGGTGGAATTCGAACACGTAGCGTTTGCCCTCGGCCTCGCGCCAGGGCAGGCCGAGCATCTTGGTCGCGCCCGGGTTCCAGGCGTCGATGAGGCCGGTCACATCGGTTCCGATCACGGACTGCTCCGTCACCGCCGCCCACACACCGCGGAACATGCGGTCGGCCGACCGGAACTTCGCCTCGCTCTCCTCCAGCTGGCTTGCGTACTCGAACGTGCGCTGCAGCATCCGCTCTTTTTCATCAACCAGCAGGTGGATGGAGTGCAGTTGCGACCGGGACTGTCGCGCCAGCTCGTTCACGATCGCCGCGACGAGCAGGTACACCAGCGGGGAAAACGTTGCACGCACGATGTCGGTGCCGTCATGGAACTTCAGGATGCCGACCTCGTACGGCATGATCAGCGCGACCACGGTACCCGCCGCAGCGATCAGGATGTAACGACGGCCCTTCTCCGCTGCGATCCAGAGCACCGGAAGGACGACCATGGCGCCGAAGAGGGACGTACTCCCCCCGGTGCCGGCCCGATACAGCCCGATGGCAAGAAAATCGATGAGGGGCACGACGATGCCCCAGCGCGCGAATTTCGGCCAGGCGGTCAGGAGCGCTGCGAGAACTGTCGCCAGGAACAGAAGTCCGATGCCTGACGCCGTGAGAACCTGGTTCGTGATCGGTATACCGGGAACGAACAACAGCACGACCAGCGACACCACAAATGCGATCGCGGTCGGAAGCTGCTTGAGCCCGACAGACGGGTGATCGACACTCACGTACCCGACCAGCCAGCGGTAGAACTTCTTCATCGGGTGCCTCCCATGTGCTCCGCGAGCCGGGATGCGAGCTCCCTGGGACTGAACGGTTTGCTGAGGTAGTCGGCGGCGCCAGCGCGAATGCCGGCGGCGATGGATGCGTCATCGGCCGCGGCCGAGACGAGCAGGATCTGCACCTCGTCGAGCGCGGAATCCGCGCGAACCAGCCGGCAGATCTCGAGACCGTTGTGCCCCGGCATCGAGACATCCAGGATCGCAAGGTCGGGAACCGTGCGCTGGATGGCCGCCCAGGCCTCATCGCCATCGGCGGCCTCTCCCACAACCTCGAGCCCGGCACGGATGGCCGAAATCTTGACGAGCGCGCGAATGTCGCTGTCGTCATCGGCAATGACCACTGTTGGGCTCATGGCGCGCTCCACCTCGGTACAGAGTCCCTGAGCATTTGCAGTATCTGGGCGCGGGTGAACGGCTTCGGAAGGATCGCCTGCGCGGCCGGGTACTTGCGGGCATCGAGCACGGAGGTGACGGCGATTGCGCAATTCGGCGCGTCCGCACGCAACTGCTCGATCAGGGCCCACCCGTCCATCCCCGGCAGCACGAGGTCGATGATGGCGAGGTCCGGCTCGGAGTCCTGGTACGAGAGGATGGCCTCCTCGGCGTTCTTCACCGTCAGCACCTCGCATCCGGCCTTCTCCAGGTAGGCGCGCAGCAGGTCGCGCTGGTCCTCGCTGTCTTCGACCACGAGGACGCGTACGGGGTTCTCACTGGGGTTTGTCATACGAAGTACAGCTGCCTGATCACGACGAGCACGGCGACAACCGCGAGGGCGATGAGCGCCTTGGGTACCAGCACCCACTCGTGCTTGCGGTCGCGATCGAGTTCGCGCTGGATGAAGGCGTCGTCCGGATGGCGTGGATCGACCGGCCCCAGGTCATCGGCATTTGTTGGCGTCGAGCCGTGCGCTGCACTCATACGACCACCCTCCCCGTCTTCTCGGTTTTGTCCCACTTCGACTCGGCATGGCCCAGTTCCTTGATGTAGGAGTCGAACGTGATTGCGCACAGCAGCGAGCCGTACCCGACCAGGTAGATGAGCAGCGGGCTGAGCACTCGACCGGCCCAGGTGCCCTCGACTTCGCGCGCGAGCAGGGCGCCGAGCATGGAGAACGGGATCCAGATATAGATCGACAGGGTCAGGAAGAACAACCCGGTGTCGGTGAGGTGTACCCCGAACAGCGCGGGGATGTCGATCTCGGTGAGGTTCGGGAAGAAGGCGGTCAGCATCACGATCATCGAGATGATCCCGGGGAAGGTGACAACTTCACGCCAGGCGTTGCTGCTGAGCTTGCGGTCGAGCTGCGCGGCGAGGGCGAGCGTGAAGACGAAGGTGGCGGCCGCCGAAATCCACAACGCCCGGAAGACGACGCCAGCGAGCTGGCTGTGAATGAGCAGCAATCCGACAAGCCCGGTGGACGAGGTCACCATCGCCACCGGAAGAAGCCAGAGGCTGAACCAGACGATGCCGAAAGCCCAGCCACCGAGGTGATGAACTTTCGATGGCCGGAACCAGACCTTGCTGTACCGAGCAGTGACCGAAACATTGCCACGCGCCCAGCGAAGCCGTTGCTTCCACAGGGCACCGATGAGCCCAGGCTCCTCGGCGTGCACGATCGCCAGTGGCTCGAAGACGACCTCACGGCCCCTCAGCTGGGTTTCGAAGGTGGTGATCGTGTCCTCGGCGAGCGACGACGTGTCAATGCGACCGCCAAGGGCGAGCAGGTTTTCGCGGGTGTGCAACTGCGCCCCGCCGGCCAGGCACGCCTGTGCGCCGAGCACGTTCTGGGCCCGCCGCGCGGCGGGCTGGCTGAGGATGTATTCGACACCGATGAACCGCGTCAGGTAGTTTTTGTCGGCCGATCCTTCGCGAATGTAGGCCGACACCGCGCCCACTTTCGGGTCTGCGAAGTGTCGGGTCATCTTGCGCAGCGAGTTCGGCAGGTAAACCACGTCGGCGTCCATGATCAGGAGCGCCTCCATCCAGTCGTCCTCGAGCACAACGCGGATCCCGTGGTTGAGCGTGTGGGCTTTGCCTTCTCCCCCTTTTTCGCGCCGCAGGTGGAAGACCTGTCCCGGATACAGGTCGGCCTTGCCCAGCACGACGTCGGGGGTGTTGTCGGTGCTGGCGTCATCGACGACGTAGACCCGCAGGGATTCCGGTGGATATTCGAGTGCCATGAGGCGATCGATCGACTCACCGATGACGGCACCCTCGTTCCAGGCCGGAACGACAATGGCGACGCGCGGCAGGTAGGGCGCCGCCTTGCGATAGTGGTTTTTGCCCGCGTGGAACGGGATCGCAAGGAACGACATCGCACCGGCCAGCACCGGGATCGCGCCCGTGGCGACGAGGGCCAGTAGCACCACGACGAGCGTGTCGTAGCCGAATACTCCCCAGCTGAAGCTCATGCGTCGACCGCCTCGAGGATGGCCGCAACAGCGCTGTAGCGTCCGATGTCGCTCGCGAGGTGGCTGTCGGTCGAGGCGACGAGCCGCACTCCCGCGGCGACGGCCGCACGCAGGGATCGCGGTGACGGGCACTCCCACTTCTCGTTGACCTCGATGAGGGTGCCGGTTGCTGCGGCGGAGGCTGCCCACGCTCCCAGGTGTTCGTCGGTCAGGTCGCTCTCGGCGAGCCCGACCTTCGGCAGGATCGAGAAACAGTGCGCAAGCTGGCCCCACTCGACGGATTCCATTGCGGCAACGATCGCACCGACCAGCAGGTCGAGGGCGTCTGACACGCTCAGCCCCGACGACAGCCGCGCTTTCGTCTCGTCGGGTGTCCACGCCCCGTCGAGGCCCGGGAACTGGTGGTCCGCTATCAATACGGCGTCGATACCGCCTCTTCCGAGCACCAGCCCGGGCGGCAGGTCGAGCTCGCCGCGCGCGTTGAGGATCTTCGCCTCAACGCCGGTGCGCACCGTGAGCCCGTCGCGTGCAGGCAGCTCGGCGACGGCACTGACGAACTCGGGCACCCAGGTGGTCGACTGCCGAACGTGGTCGACGAGCCGGATCTCGGAGAGACCAACGACCGCGGCTGCGTCCAGGTTCTCGGCCAGCGTGCTGCGCGCGTCATCCGAGAAGGTCGAATGCACGTGGAAGTCGCCCGCCAGCAGGGCCGCGGCGGTCGGACTCATTCGTCGCCCGGGTCTTCCTGGTGGGCGGCGTTCTCCGAATGCAGGATCTCCCCGATGGGTACGAAAATGTCTTCGAGGTAGCGCACGTTGGCGATCTCAGCGAATTCGATCGTCGACGGGATGTCCACGCCGACGGCCAGGTCAAGAACGAGGGACGGCATGTCGACGCCGGCCGCGATGGTGAGCGGAAGCGCGCCAGGAAAGCGGGGGTTGACCTCGAGCAGCGCCGGGGTTCCCTCGCTGTCGCGACGCAACTGCACGTTCGCTACGCCGCGCAGGCCAATTGCGCGGGCGACTGCAGCCGCGGTGGACTCCAGCCCCTCGTCGTGCACGGTCTGGCCGGCGATGGAAACGCCGGAGTCGACCCGGGTGCGCGTGCGTGGGACGGCTGCAACGACACCGCCGTTGCTGTCAGCGAGCACGTCGACGGAGAATTCGTCGCCGGGCAGGAACTCCTGGATGATGAGGGCCTCGTCAGGGTCAAGCGCCGTCAGCGCAGCACGATCCGCCACAATGCGAACCCCCCGAGAACCAGCACCGCGGCGCGGCTTGACGATAACCGGGAAGTGCCACCGAAGCGCCATGCCATCCGCATTAAGCAGGCGAGTGACGGGAACGCGCAGGAGGGGCGCACAGCGCTGCGCCAGCTCCCACTTGTCGAGGGTGACCGCGAGCGTTGCCTCAGACGGCGCGGCGAGTACGGCGCCAAGTTCGCCGCGGTGCGCAGCAAGGGGCGGGAGCTCCACGTCGACGGTCGAAATGACCACGTCGATCGCGTCGTCCGCGCAGATCCGACGGATGTCATCCACGAAATCCGGGCTGAGTCCCGGCTTCAGGATGCGGCGCCGCTCGGCGGGCACCAGGTAGAGCCCGGAGGCCCAGCCATCCATGTCGCCGGCGAACGCATCGACGTCCGGTCGCCTCAGCAGGGAACGCAGCACGGCCACGCCCGCCGGACCCCCGACACCGGTGACGAGAACGCGGGTCATGTGTCCCCACCCGCCCGAGCCGGCCGGCTTGCGGAGGGCCTGGTTCGCGACTGCACGGAGAGGTCATCCACGTCCCGCACAATTTCGAGAGGTTCGCAATTGTCACTGCTGCTGGAGAATCGCGACCAGTACCGGGCCGTCGCCATCACCAGGTCCGGCTCAAGATACTTGCGGATGTTCGCCTGCGACTGGAAGCACTGAAGAAGTTCGATCTTCCTCTCGACGTACCCGTCGATCGAGACGAATCGCGACGGACGAAAATCGACGGTCGCGGACGGGCTCTGGAAGCACGCCACAGTATCGACACCGCGCGCTGCCACAACGACAGCCTCATGCACGGCGCGGTGATCCTGGTGGCGGTCATGGATGCTGTGCGTGTAGACGATGCTCGGGTTAACCTGCTTGATGACGCGCTCGATGATTGCGATGGTGGGGCCGCTGCTCGTGATCTCGGTGTCGGTCAGGTCTTCGAGGAACAGTCGTGCGCCGAGCAGCTCCGCGGACCGCAGCGACTCGCCCTGTCGATCTTCCGGCTCGCCCCCGCGCGCGCCGCGCGACATGGTGAGAATGACGACGGTGTCGCCGGCATCGCGATGGGCAGCGAGGATGCCTCCCACACCGAGTTCGACGTCGTCGGGGTGGGCACCGACGGCGAGCACATACTCGCGGGGGCGCGCGGCCTCCCGGTTGGCGCGACCCTTCACCGCAAGTCGCTGGACGATCGAGATGAGGTCTGCTGACGCGATGGGCTTCACGAGAAACTCGTCAGCCTGGCTGCGCAGCGCCCCGACCGCGTAGTCGACCGACACGTGCGCCGTCATGACGACGACGGGAAGGTCTGGTTGGTCGGCACGCAGCAGTTCGATCAGCTGCAGACCCGACATCCCGGGCATTTCAATGTCGGTGACGACGACATCCGGACGGAATTCGTCGACAGCGGCGCGCGCCAAAGTCGGGTCCGTGATGGCCCTGACCTCGCACCCCCCGCGCCGTTCGAGAACGGTACTGGTGTACAGGGCCACATCAGGGTCGTCGTCGACGACGAGAACCCTGTAGGCGTCTGCCCCCATTCGCAGCCTCCCAACCGCTTGTGGATAACTTTAGTTGGGATTAGCGGGAGTAGACAGAGCGTGCACTACCCGCTTTCCGGGGGCACGGGAGGGTGCTATTTCTCGATAACCTGGAAACGGCGAACGGCCACCGCGGGGTTGAGTGTTCTCACCTGTTCGACCCTTGAGGGCGAAATGATGGCGGTCGCAACATCCGTAGTCTCGCCTATCGTGGCCAGTTCGACCCCCATCGGATCCACGATCATGCTGTTACCGACACCGATGGGCGGCGCGTGGTCTGCGGCCGCGACGTAGAGCGTGTTCTCCAGCGCCCTCGCCGTGACCAGGGTGCGCCAATGCTGCTCCTTGAGCGGACCACGCACCCACTCGGAGGGCACCAGCACGAGCGTCGCCCCCGAGTCGAGCAGTCGTCGCGTCACCTCGGGAAATCGCAGGTCGTAGCAGGTCTGCAGGCCGACCTGGAACCCTGCGAACGTGAAGAGTCGCGGCGGCTCGATGTCGCCCGCTCGCACCCAGTCCGATTCCTTGTCGCCGAACGCGTCATAAAGGTGAAGCTTGCGGTAGGTCGAGACAATGTCGCCTGCAGGTGAGACGGCCACGAGAGTATTGGAGAACCGCGCGGGCTCGTCGATCTGCTCCACCAGTCCCGCCACCAGGTGGATGCCGAGGCCGGTCGCGAGAGCCCGGAGCCCAGCGACGAACCCCCCGTCGAGCGGCTGTGCGGCATCTACGAAGTCCTGGCCGAGCTTCGCCGTGAAATACGACGAGTATTCGGGGAAGACGACGAGACTGGCCCCTCGCTGCGCTGCAGTGGTGGCAAGGTCGCGGATGCTGGCCAGGTTATCGGCGACGTTCGCGACCGGAGCGAACTGGGCGACCGCGATCGCGACGTCCCGCTCTGTGCTCCAATCAGTGCTCCCATCTGTGCTCCCATCCGTGCTCCGATCTGTGTTCCCATCCGTGTTCCCATCCGTGTCCCTGGCCATGTGCCAAGCCTAGGACGCGTGCCACTCTAGGGAGGTGACCCGCGTCGTGATCGCCCCCGACTCATTCAAAGGCACCGCCACAGCCGCGGAGGCTGCCAACGCAATAGCTCGCGGATGGGCATCCATTCGACCGGCGGACGAGCTCACCCTGCTGCCGATGGCGGACGGGGGTGAGGGAACCCTTGACGCCTTCGCCGCGTCCGTGCCGGCTGCCCGGCGCATACCGCGGACCGTGCTCGGACCGGATGGCAACGCGACCGATGCGGAGTGGCTTCTGCTCCCCGACGGCACGGCTGTCGTCGAGCTCGCCCTCGCGAGCGGGCTGACCCTGCTGCGAGAGCTGCGTCCGTTCGATGCCCACACCTACGGTTTCGGGGAGCTCATCTCCGCCGCCATCGAGGGCGGCGCGCGCCGACTCCTGCTGGCCGTCGGTGGAAGCTCCTCCACCGACGGCGGCGCCGGTGCGCTCGCCGCCCTCGGCGCGCGCCTGCTGGACGCGGCCGGGAACCCGATCCCGCTCGGGAATCGCGGACTCGGCTCACTGGCGACCGCCGACCTGTCGTCGGCGCTTCTCGCGCCCGAGAACACCCTTGTGCTGTGCGACGTGCAGGCTCCGCTGCTCGGACCGAACGGCGCCGCAGCCGTATTCGCACCGCAGAAGGGAGCCGCGCCCGGCGACCTCCCGCTCCTGGAAGCCAACCTGGCGCACTTCGCCTCGATTATCGGAGGCGACCCGGAGTTGCCCGGCTCGGGCGCGGCGGGCGGCACGGCGTTCGGTCTTGTGGCGTGGGGAGCGCAGCTCACCTCCGGTGCCGCGGAGGTGGCGGTGGTGGGCGGTTTCGAGCAGGCACTGGGCTCCGCGGACCTTGTGGTGACCGGCGAGGGACGATTTGACGCGCAGTCCGCCGCGGGCAAGATTCCGCACTACGTCGCGGAGACCGCCGCGCGCGCCGGGGTTCCCTCGGCACTCGTTGCGGGAGTCATCGAAGCGTCGACCGCGCAATTCGTCTCCGCGCGCTCCCTCGTCGAACTCGCGGGCGACCCCGAGAGCGCACTCGGCGAGCCGATCCGCTGGCTCGAGGCCGCCGGTGTTGCTCTCGCCCGGGACTTTGCGCGCGGCCCGGCCTAGTCCTGGGCCCGCGCAACCTCGGCGACGACTGTCGCGAACAGCGGATGCACCGGCTCGAGTCCGGTGACCTGCAGCGTGAAACCGTGGGCGCTCGTGCTGGCCAGCAGCGCGAGAAGCTCGACACTCTGCTGGTCATCCGGCACGTCGAAGCGCAGTGCCGCCCCAATCGCTCGCACGAGTGCCGCGGAGGACAGGCCGCGCTCGGCGAGCGCGGCCGCCGGGCCGACAAAGCGTTCGTTGCGGGACAGCTTCCGAAGAGGCTCACGTCCAACCCGCACGACCGTGTCGGTGAATTCCTCGTTGGCGAACCGCAGCAGGTTCGCTTCGATGTACTCCTGCTGCACCTCCGGCGCAAATTCGTGCCTGGCGACCAGCAGCTCTTTCGTCTCCGCCAGCACGGCACGCACCTCCGCCAGCACCGCGGGAATACCGATCGCCTCTGAGATCGACCCGGCGCCGGCGAGAAAGCCGTGATACGCCGTGGTGGCGTGGCCGGTATTGACCGTGAAGAGCTTGCGTTCGATGTAGGGGGCAAGGTCGTCGACGAAGTGAGCTTCGGGAATCACCGGCACGTCGCCGCCGAAGGGGTGCCTCTCGACCGCCCACTCGAAGAACGACTCGACTGTGACATCCAGTCCTTCGCCCGCCGGCTGCCCGGGCACGATCCGGTCCACTGCCGTGTTGGCGAATACCGCCCGGTGCAGGTCTGACGGATTCTCGATCGAGTCGACGACCGAATCCCGCAGCCGATCGGTTGCGTTGATGGCGTTCTCGCAGGCCATCACCGCCAGGGGCGGCAGGGATGGATCACGTTTCGAGAGCGCCGCAGCGATCACCGGGGCCACGAAACGCAGGATGTTCGGGCCGACGGCGGTGGTCACCACCTCCGCTGTGGCGATCTCGGCGATCACGTCCGCTTCGTGGGTGGCGCTGTTCAGCGCTCGATAGTTGTCGACCGTACTGGTCGATGCCCCAGCACCCACCTCGCGTACGAGGTAACTGGTGCTCCCAGCCAGGGCATCGATCAGTTCGGCGTTGACGTCAGCGAACACCACTTCGTAGCCGGCGTTGTGCAGGATGAGGCCGACGAATCCCCTGCCGATATTTCCCGCACCGAAGTGCACGGCCTTCCTCACCACGACAGCACCCGCTTAGACCTCATGAGAAGTCGCTTCACGCATTGACGTCACCGAGGATGTCGAGGACTTCCTCGGGGGTTTCGGCGACGAGGAGCCGATCCACTTGCTCCTCGTCGCTGAAAATGAGGGCGATTCTGGAGAGCACATCCATATGCCCGCCGTCCTTGCCCGCGATTCCCACCACGAACCGCACCGGGTTGCCGCCCCAGTCGATCGGCTCGTCGTACCGCACGAACGAGAGCGCAGACTCGAGAACCGTGTCTTTGCCCTCGTTCGTGCCGTGCGGGATGGCCAGGAAGTTGCCCATATAGGTGGACACCAGAACCTCGCGATCGTGCATGTAACGCGGGTACTCCGCGGTCACCGCCCCGGTGGCAACGAGGATGCGACCCGCTTCGTCAATCGCCTCGGCGGGCGTTGCCGCCGTACCGTGCAGGTTGATCTGCGGTAGTTCAAGTACCTTGCCCATGCTGACGAGCTTCCTTCCCTGTGGTGATGGCCGGTGGTCAGGCGCCCTGCGAGGCCCTGACCTCAGCCACAACATCGTCATACTTCGGGCTTGCCATGAAGTTGTCGACGGAGATGTGCTGGGCGTGCGGGGCTTTCTGTTTGGCGCGGTCGGTCAACTGTGACTGTGTGATGACAATATCCACGTCATCGGTCAGGTTGGCAATGGCCTGGTTGGTGACAGTAACGTCGGCCAGTCCCGCCTTCTTCAGCTTGTTCCGCACCACGGTTGCACCCATGGCGCTCGAACCCATTCCCGCGTCGCAGGCGAAGACGATCGTGCGGATGGGCTGGTCGGTTTCCACCTTGACGGCGGCCGGCGCAGCGCTGAGGCCACCCGTGCCGAGGAGGTCGCCGACGCGGCTGTCCTTGCCCTTGTTGGAGGCGTTGGCAGCCACGGCGTTCGAGAGTGCGACGTCGCCGCTCAGCTCGATCGCGGCCAGGTCACGCTTGCGGCTGCCGCGGATGAATGCCGCCGAGATGAGGAACGAGACAGCTGCCGCGAACACCACCGAGCAGAGCACACCGGGGAGACTGCTTAATGGCGCAGCAGCGATAACCGCGATGATCGACCCCGGCGAGGCGGGTGACCGCAATCCGGAGTTGAAGAGCACGTTCGTCAGGACGCCGGTCGCGCCACCCGCGATGGCGGCGATGACCAGGATCGGCTTCGCAAGCACGTACGGGAAGTAGATCTCGTGGATACCGCCGACGAACTGGATCAGGATGGCGCCGGGAGCGCTGGCACGGAGAAGACCGACACCGAAGACCGCGTACGCGAGCAGGATGCCGACACCGGGGCCGGGGTTCGCCTCGATCAGGAAGAGGATCGACTTTCCGGTCTGCTGCGACTGGATCAGACCCAGCGGAGTGAATACGCCGTGGTTGATGGCGTTGTTCAGGAACAGGATCTTTCCCGGTTCGACGAACAGGCTGGCGAGGGGCAGCAGGTGCACCTTGACCAGCCAGTTGACCACACCCTCGAGCGCGTTGCTGAGACCGGTCACGGCAGGGGCAATCAGGAAGAACGCGAATACCGCGAGCGCTGCGCCGACGATACCTCCGGAGAAGTTATCGACGAGCATCTCGAACCCTGGACGGATCTTGCCCTCCCAGATGCGGTCGACCTGCTTGATGATCCAGGCGGCACCCGGTCCGACGATCATGGCGCCGAGGAACATCGGGATACCGGATCCGACGATGACTCCCATCGTTGCGATCACAGCGATGACACCGCCGCGCACGCCGTAGACCATGCGGCCACCGGTGTTCGCGATCAGGAGCGGCAGGAGGTAGGTGATGATCGGGCCGACGAGGCCCGTGTTCACCACCTTGGGGTCGGTACTCCAACCACCCAGCTGCTGCACCCACACCGGATCGATGTGGAACAGTGAAAGCCACCCGGTCTGGATGAAGAGGGCCGTGATGAGGCCCCAGGCGATGAAGGCGGCAATGTTCGGAAGAACCATGCCGCTGACAAAGGTACCGAATTTCTGCACCCCGACACGGGCTTTTGACGAGCCCGCCGGTGGTGGGGCTAGTACGGACGACGTTGTCATTGCTACTCCGATTTCTGTGTAGTGGTGGTGATGGGGGATGCCGCCGCGAGCACCGCTGCGCGGGCCTCGACGGCGCTATTTGCCGATAGTGCGAGTTCGGCGAATTCGATGGCCTGTTCCCGGGTGAAGCGGGACAGTTCTGCGCGGACATCCGCGAGGGCCGCGGGCGACATCGACAGGGATGTCGCACCGAGCCCGACGAGGACAACCGCGAGCATCGGGTCTGCGGCTGCTTCGCCGCAGATTCCGACCGGTTTGTCGAGCGCTGCACCCGCCCGACCGACCTCGCCGACCAGGCGCAGTACCGCCGGATGCCATGGATCCTGGAAGGAAGCAACAGACCCCAGGAGGCGATCGGCGGCCAGTGTGTACTGCGTCAGGTCATTGGTTCCGATGCTGGCGAAATCGGCATCGGCAAGTATGCGGTCCGCCAGGAGCGCAGCTGCGGGCACTTCGACCATTACTCCGGCCGTTGCGAGGCCGAGCTCCTTGGCGAGGGTAACGAAGTAGCGCGTCTCCTCCACCGTCGAAACCATGGGTGCCATGACCCAGACGTCGGCGGTCGTGACGGCGGCGGCATTGGCGATCGCGGTGAGCTGGTCGCGAAGGATGGACTCGTGTGCTCGAAGGGCGCGCAGGCCCCGCAGGCCGAGGGCCGGGTTCTCCTCCGGCTCGTCGTTCAGGAAGCTGAGCGGCTTATCCGCTCCCGCATCCAGTGCCCGCACCACGACCTTCTTGCCCGGGAATGCCTGGAACAGCGTCGTGTAGTTCGCCTGCTGGTCGGCGACGGTCGGCGCGTTGTCCGAGTCGAGGAAGAGGAACTCGGTACGGAACAGCCCGACCCCTTCCGCGCCCCTCTCGACCGCGGCGGCGAGCTTGTCGACGGCACCGAGGTTCGCCAGTAGTGGCACTTTCGTTCCATCGGCGAGCGCGCCGGGTCCCACGGGAACCACCGGCGCGCTCGCTCGAGAGGCAAGGGTCGCCTCGGCCGCAGAGCGTTCCGACTCTGACGGACTTACCGTGACGACCCCTGTCGAGGCATCGACGATGACCGTTTCGCCGTCCTCGAGCGACAGGGCGCCCTGCGCACCGACGACGGCCACGATCGACTTCTCCCGCGCAAGGATCGCGGTGTGTGAGGTCGGTCCGCCGTCGCTGGTGATGAGCGCGAGCACCTTGTCGAGGTTTAAGAGTGCCGTGTCGGCCGGCGCGAGATCGCGGGCGACGAGCACGAACGGATGGTCGGGGTCGGGCACTCCGGGTGCGGCGACTCCCTGCAGGTGGGCGACGACCCGCTGCGAGACGTCGTCGAGGTCGGTCGCGCGTTCCCCCATGTAGCCGCCCATGCTGGTGAGCAGGTCGCGGAACGCGGCGAACGCCTCGAAGACCGCCCGCTCGGCGGTTTTTCCGTTATCGATCCGCGCGTTGACGTCATCTTTGAGGGTCGGGTCTTCCGCCATGAACGCCTGGGCGTCGAGAACATCCTTGGCGGAACCGCCGGCCCGGTCGCCTCGCAGCCTGATGTCTTCGGCCGTCGCGGCCAGCGCGCCTGCCGCGCGAACCTTCTCCGCGTCGGCGGCCAGGGCGCTTGGCGAATCCGAGGGTTCGGGCAGCGGATCGGGCATCCGGATGACCGGCCCGATGCCGAGTCCGCGCCCGATTCCCACCCCCTGCAGGGTTGTCGCTGCCGTCGTGGAGGTCATGCGTCCATGTCCGTCGTGAGCAGGGTGACCAGCGAATCGAGGACCGCGTCTGCGCCCTCGCCCTCGGCGGCGATCGTGATCTGGTCTCCGTGGTTGATACCGAGCGAGATAACACCGAGGATGCTTGCGGCGTTCAGTGTCTTTTCGCCCTTGCTCAGCCGCACCGGCAGGCCCGACGCGGTGACGGCCTGCACGAAGAGGGAGGCGGGGCGTGCATGCAGCCCATGGGCGGAAGCAATGGTGACGATGCGCTCAGGCATGGGTGTTTCCTTCGGTTGTGGAGGTGAGCAGGGCGAGCGCCTGCTCGAGGGCGTCGGTCGCGCCCTCCGGTCCGAATGCTGTCGAGGGAAGCAGCGCGGCAGGCACCGAGTGCGCCGCGGCTTCGGCGGCCAGCTCTGGGAACGTTGCTTCGAGGTGCGGCCCGACCAGCAGCACCCTGGCATCCGCAAGCCGCGACGCGAGGTCGAGGTTGCTGGCGGCCCGTGCGGTGACCTCGAGGCCGCGCTCGGTGGCGATCTTGCGGATCCGGGCGGCGAGGAAGGTGCTTGAGGCCCCGGCACCGCAGACGACAAGGATCATGTCCATGGATCGCCTCCTTGCGTTCCGGAAAGTGCGTGTGGTGATGCGCGTTGCGGGGGTTGCACGCCAGGGCTTCGCACCCGTGTGTACGGCTCCATGATCGAGCGCCAGGGCACCCCAGTTCCAACAGACCTGCTTCCGCGAGTGCGGAAAAAAGGGTGAGGGAGAACATCTCGCGCGGGAACGCCGTTACAGTGACTGGGGAATGAGCGATAAGTATGAGCGCCTTCTCGACCACCTGGTGCAGTCAGACGGCTGGGTCACGGCGAGCGAGCTGGCCGACCATCTGGGCGTAACGACACGCAGTGTGCGCAGCTATGTCACGGCAGCGAAGGCTGCCGCGCATCCGCTTCCCATCATCACTGCGTCGACCAGTGGCTACCGGCTCAACCGCGAGGCGTACGCGACCTTCGTCTCGGGTGCTCGCGCGAAAGACAGCGATTTCGATACCCCCCGGGACCGGGTCCACCACCTGGTACGCCGTCTCACCGAGGAGCCCCAGGGACTGGATGTCCATGCGCTGGCCGACAGCCTGTTCGTCAGCGAATCGACCATCGAGTCCGACCTGCGAAAGGTCAAGGCGCTCGGCGAGGAGGCGGGCGTCTCGCTGTCTCGCAAGGGCAGCATCGTCACCCTGACCGGTTCAGAGAGCGACCACCGGCGCCTGCTCAGCAAACTCTTCCACAGCGAGAGCGCCCAGGGCTTTCTCGAGCTGGAGAACGTGCAGCGCGAGTTCGCCTCAGAAGACCTCGGGCTGTTCAAGACCGACCTCATCGAAATGCTCGACAGCCAGGGTTATTTCGTCAACGAGTACGGCGTGAACAGCGTGCTGCTGCACGTCGCGATCGCGGTTGATCGCGTTCTGCGCGACGACCGGACCCTCGCGGTGCCGCCGCACCCGCGCGATGCCGAGCGCGAGCCCGTGACATTCGGGCTCGCGACCCTCATCAGCACCCACTTCGATGTGCAGCTCGGCGACGTGGACCTCGACTACCTCGCCAAGCTGCTCACCACGCGGGTGATCACACCCGGCCAGGGGCAGCCCGTCGAGCTGGTCGCAGAGAATTACGTCGACCCGGAGAACCTCGAGCTGGTGCGCAGCGTCGTCGCACAGGTGAGCGAGGAATACCTGGTCGACCTCAACGACGAGGGGTTCATGGTTCGGCTTGCGCTGCACCTGGGCAACCTCGTGGCCCGGGCCCAGGACAACACTTTCTCCCGAAACCCGCTCGTCCGCTCGATCAAGACCTCGTACCCGATGATCTACGACGTCGCCGTTTTCATGGCCTCGCAGATCCAGCGCGCGAAGTCGATCACGATGAACGACGACGAGATCTCCTACATCGCCCTGCATCTCGGATCGTTCCTCGAGCGGCAGTCGCGCCGGGAGGAGCGCCTGACTGTCGCCATCGTCTGCCCCGGCTACTACGACATGCACACCATTCTTCGGGAGCGAATCGAGAGCGCGCTCGGCGCGGAGCTGTCGGTTGAAGTGGTTGTCACGCGCACGGACATCGACTGGCTCGACTTCTCCACGGACCTGGTGCTGACCACCATTGCGGGCAAGGGAATCAGCGACAATGTGGTCGTCATCCAGCCGTTCCTCACCGATGGCGACATCGACAACATCCGCCGGGCGATCACCCGTGTTCGTCGGCACAGGCGGC
>Ga0302198_10000589_pt1 | contig 40988 bp, 32 predicted proteins | sample II_Bog_N2_2_FD_193521 | JGI IMG/M metagenome (GOLD analysis project Ga0302198, IMG submission 193521) | Peat permafrost microbial communities from Stordalen Mire near Abisko, Sweden - II_Bog_N2_2 | ecosystem: Environmental > Terrestrial > Soil > Wetlands > Peat | place: Sweden: Abisko...
AGCCGGATGCATAACAATTACGCCATAAGTGGTTGGACCAATGCGACTTAGGTCGACACGAGAGTTACTTCGTAAGTCCCATCGACCACTTAATCGCTTCAAGATACATCTTCTGCACGCGCGGATCGTCCCACGTTTCCGCCGCGTGGCCAAACGTCGAATAAAACACCCGGCCCTTGCCATACATCTTCGACCACGCCACCGGAAAATCCTTATCCGTGCGATGCAGATTCTGCGCCTTCGAATAATCGAGCTTACTCGCATCCAGACTGGCCAGCACGTGAACCTTATCGCGTGAGTAAGGCGACTTATGCACGTAAATCTCGTCGTGAATCGTGAAAGCGGGCGGGAACATCTTCATCGCGGGAAAATTCGGGTCTTCTACAATCACCGGCGCATCGAACTGGCCCCACGGATGGTTGTCGAAATACCCGCCCACCATCTCGCCGAACTCCGGCCAGGTAAAGAACGCATCGTCTCCGGTATGCGCGGCCACAAAGCCTTTGCCATCGTCGTGGACAAACGCGAGCAGATCCTTCTTCTGCTGGTCCGACAGGTCGTTCTCACCGGTGCCCATAAAAAAAATCGCGTCGAAGTAATCCAGATTCTTCGCGTTAATGTTAGCGCCCAGATCCGGCGTTCGGGGATCGTGCCGCTCCACCTTACCTTTGGTCAGTAACTGCGAGTCGGTCCTGATATAAGTGACATAGATACCGGACTCATAGCCCAGCCGGTCGATAGTCGCCAGCGCGTGCGACACCGAATCGTGCTGAAAACCGCTGCGCACATCGCCAATGGCAAGAAGATGTTTCTTCGGAGTGGCAGGCGGCTGCGCCAGCAGCGCCGCGCCAATGGTAACCATGCCAATCGTAACCACAGCCGTGAGCGGAAGCAGATATCGAAGTTTCATAGGCTATTTGCAACATTAGTCTACATCACTCATCTATAATGAGATTCGATTTTGACTACCGGTAAGCGAGCCGCCGAACGCAAGCCCACCATCGCCACCGTCGCCGAGCGCGCGGGGGTTGCGGTGAGCACGGTCTCGCGTTTTCTGAACGGCCACTATGTGGGCAAGGAAGCGCGCGCACGCCTTGCGGAAGTCATCGCAGAGCTGGGCTATGTCCGTTCCTGGACTGCGCGCAATCTCAGCCTCGGGCTTCGTGGCTGCGTCGGCGTGGTGGTCGATTCCAGCCAGGATCTCTGGTTCACTCAACTGCTGGCCGGCATCGAAGAAGAGCTCTCCACTCGCGATACCAGCCTGATGCTCGCCAGCCTGGAACTGAGCGGACGCTATGACCCGCGCATCGTGCAACAGTGGATTCGCGAACGCCGCGTCGATGGCGTCATCCTCGTAAAATCGCAGCGGCGCGAGCGCGCGCTGGTTCACGAATGCGTGGAAGCGAATCTGCCCACCGTCATGGTTGCGCCCGATGAAGCGGTCGGCCAGGTCCATGTGGTGCGGTGCGACAATCGCGCTGCCGGCGCGGCCGTGGCGCATCATCTGGCGAAACTCGGACACAGGCGCATCGCCTTCGCGGGCGGCCCCGAGCATTCCATCGATACGAAACAGCGGCTCGCCGGGTTGCGCGAAGGACTTGAAGAGCGCGGCATACGCCTCGATATGAAGCGCGTCTCGTACTGCGCGAGTTACGAGGCCGACGCCGGTTGTCAGTTCGCGAGCGAAGTGCTCAAGACTCCGTTCGACTTTACCGCGCTCGTCACAGGCAACGACGCGCTCGCGCTGGGCTTCATGCGCGTCGCCCAGCAACACGGCATCCGCATTCCGGAACGGCTCTCGGTAGCGGGCTTCGATAACATTCCGGAAGGCGCGCTGCTTTGGCCCGGCCTGACGACGGTCGCTCAGCCGACGCGCGATATGGGCCGCGCGGCCTGCCAGAAGTTGTTTGAAGCGATCGCGAATCCCGGCGAGCAGCAGGTGCTGGTGTATCCGGTCGATCTGGTAGTCCGCGAGAGCACAGCGCCTCCAGCGAAAGCCTGATCGACCCTTCAGTTTCCCTCGGCGCCCGGAGGAGTACATGATCGGCCAGCGTTTTTTTCACCCCTGGCCTCCTCCCGCCAGCCGGCGCTACGCGAACCGCTCCACTATGTCGCTGGTTAAACTGCGAAGCCGATGTCACGAGGGCGATCCCGGGTTAGTGGCAATCCCGCAGCTGCGAGGCGGATTGGCTTGGCGTATTCGGTTGTCAAATAACATGGGCACGGCGACCTTTTGGATCGCCGTGCCCGCTTAGAAGCTTTTCAGGTTGTTGTGAACGCCGATTACCGAACGCCCAAAAGAACCTCTGTGGTGAGCTGATCCAGCTTTTCGTAGGCCAAGCCGCGCGCGGCGATGGTTTCGCGGTCGAGCGATGCGCCCATCAGGGCTTTCACACTAGCCTGTGAGTAACGCGCAACCGACGGGGCGCCCTTGCCAGCTGCGATATTTTCCTGTAACAGCGCCTGTATTTCCTTATCCGCGTTCCAGCGCTTTGCCGCCGCTTTCAGAATCAGATACGTGCGCATGCAGCCGCTGGCGAAATCCTTCACGCCTGCGTAGTCTTCGGTGCGATATGCGTGTGCGTCGAAGTGGCGCGAGCCTTTGTAGCCGACGTCTTCAAGGAATTTCACCAGAAAGAATGCGGCGCGCGGGTTTGCCGCGCCAAACCGGAAATCCTGGTCGTAGCGGCCCGGCACCTGATCGTTAAGATCGATGTGGAACAGCTTGCCGGCGTCCCAGGCCTGCGCGACGGCATGAACAAAGTTCAAGCCGGCCATGGTTTCGTGCGCGACTTCCGGATTCACTCCAACCATCTGCGGATGGGCCAGCGTCGGAATCAGGCCGAGGTAATTGCCGGTGGTCGCCATGTAGATATCGCCGCGCGGTTCGTTGGGCTTGGCTTCCATGGCGAACTTGTAGCCGTATTTCTTGTCGATGGAATATTCGCAGAGGTAGTTGATGGCTTCGCGGAGACGCTTCACGGCGTCATCGGCACGGCGACAGGCATCGGTTTCCGTGCCTTCGCGGCCGCCCCACAGGACGAAAATCTTCGCGCCGAGTTCCGCGCCCAGATCCATCGCGCTCATGGTCTTGCGAACCGCGTAAGCGCGCACGCGGGCATCGTTCGAAGTGAATGCGCCATCGCGGAAGATCGGATCGTAGAACAGATTGACCGTGGCCATCGGCACCACGATTTTGTTCGCCTTGCACGCCTTCTTAAAGCTCTTCACGATTTCGTCGCGCCCGGAGGGAGTCGCGTCAATCGGCACCAGATCGTTGTCGTGGAGATTGACGCCCCACGCGCCGACTTCGCCCAGCATGGCGACCGCGTCGTTGGGCGGAAGCGGAGGGCGCACCGCCGCGCCAAAGGGGTCGCGGCCCTGATTGGCTACGGTCCAGAGACCAAAAGAAAACTTATGTTCGGGGAGGGGTGTGAATTGATCGCTCATTTGTATATTGCTTTCAGTGCCGGATAAACCCGGCCGTATCTCTTGTACTGCTGGTCCATTACCGTTCTGTTATGCGTGTTCGGAGTGACTACTTCGGCGGTGTGGACGTACCTGTCGCAGGCTTCATCGACGTTGGGCCAGACGCCCGTGCCGACACCGGCCAGAAGGGCCGCGCCGTAAGCGCCGCCTTCATCCGCCGCGATGGTTTCGACCGCGTGACCATAGACATCGGCCTGAATCTGCTTCCACAACTTCGATCTTGCGCCGCCGCCGGTGACGCGGACTCTGTTGACCGGCACGCCGAGTTCGGCGAAGATGGTAAAGCTGTCGCGCTGGCTGAACGCCACACCTTCCATCACGGCTCGCGCGACGTGGCCGCGAGTGTGGCTGGCGGCAAGGCCGACCAGCGCCGCGCGCACCGACGAATCCAGATGCGGTGTGCGCTCACCCATTAAGTAGGGCGCCCAGAGGACTCCGTCGCAGCCTGGTGGAACGCTGGCGGCTTCTTGCGAGAGTTCGGAATACTCGTAGCCCGGTGCGCAGAAGTGGTCGCGAATCCAGCGCAGCGAAAGGCCCGCGGCCTGGGTGACTCCCATGACATGCCAGCGTCCGGGGATGGCGTGGCAGAAGGTGTGCAGGCGGCCGCCGGGATCGAGCGAGGGGACTTCGGTGGCTGCAAAGACCACGCCCGATGTGCCGAGTGTCACGCTCACCGCGCCGGGCCGCGTAATTCCCATGCCGATTGCGCCCGCGGCCTGATCGCCTGCGCCCGCTACGATTGGCGTGCCTGCGGGGATGCCGGTGAGCGCTTCGGCCTGCGTGGAAACGCGCGCGCAGACTTCCGGAGATTCGAAAACTTTCGGCAGGAGCGATTTATCGATGTCTACGAGGCCCAGCAGTTCTTCCGACCAACGCCTGTGCGTGACATCGAGCATCAGAGTGCCCGAGGCGTCGGCTACGTCGATGGCATATTCGCCGCTGAGACGAAAACGCACGTAGTCTTTGGGCAGCAGAACGTGGCGGACCTTGCTCCAGATTTCCGGTTCGTGCTGGCGGACCCAGAGGAGCTTGGTTAGCGTGAAGTTGGTCAGGGCCGGGTTGCAGGTGAGTTCGAGCAGGCGTTTCGCGCCGACTTTTTCCGTGATCCAGGCGCATTGCTCGTCGGTGCGCTGGTCGCACCAGATAATGGCGGGTCTGAGTACTGCGCCGTGTTGGTCGAGAAGGACGGCGCCGTGCATCTGGCCGGTGAGCCCGACGCCGGTGATTTGTTTCGGATCGATGGCGCTGGCGTCGATGACTGCGCGGATTGCTTCCTGTGCGGCGCGCCACCAGTCTGCCGGCTCCTGTTCGGCCCACGCGGTTTGTGGCGAGGTGAACGGGGCGTGTTCGCTTGTTGACGACGAAATTACCTCGCCATCTTCGGATACCAGGACAGCGCGAGTGCCGCCGGTGCCGACGTCTATGCCAAGGATCATTTCACCGGGCCCTGCAGCGAAAAGGCATAGAAGTATTCGCCGGCCGCTACGACTACGTACTGGCGGCCATCGAGCGTGTAGGTGATGGAGTTCGACGAGTTGCCGAGCAAGGCGGAATGCCAGAGCGGCACGCCGGTCTTCGCGTCCCACGCCACATAGTCGTTGTAGCCATCGCCGCCGAAGACGAGACCGCCCGCTGTGGTCAGCAGGTTCTGCGCGCCGCGTCCGAGGGCTCGCTTCCAGGCGATTTTGCCGGTCTTGTAATCGATGGCGCGCAGTTCGCTCGCGATATTGCCGCCGCCGCGTTCCGTTGCGCCGTAGCCTTCCGGTTGGGGGTCGAGGTCGGTCCTGTAGAAGATGGTGTATTGCTGCGAGGTGCCGACGTAGAACAGGCCGGTATCGGGATTGAACGCAGGGCTTGGATAGCCTGTCGCGCCACCCGATGGCGGGGAGGTCAGCGTTCCCGCGGCAGACGGTTCTTTGCTCTTATCGGGGATTGGTTGTCCGTTGGGAGCAATGCCGGTGTACCAGTTGAGATTTTCGACGAAAGGCGTGGTGGAAATATCCTTGCCTGTCGCGCGATCCAGCACGAAGAAGAGGCCGCCGCGATAGGCCTGGAGCAGAAGTTTGCGCGGCTGGCCATTGATGACGCCATCGGCGAGAACGGGGATTTGCGACGCGTCCCAATCGTGAGTATCGTGCGGCGACATCTGGAAATACCAGGCCATCTTGCCGGTATCCGGATTGAGCGCGACCACCGATGAGGTGTAGAGATTATCGCCAGGCCGGCTGACTCCGACCATGGTTGGTTCCACGTTGCCGGTGGTGATGTAGAGAAGGTTCAGCGCGGGGTCGTAGCTGGGCGGTGTCCAGACGCCGCCGCCGCCGTGTTCGGCAGCCTTTTCGCTGGGCCATGACGAGAAGCCGGGGTCGCCCTGATGGGCGGTGGTCCAGAAGTGCCATTGCAGCTGGCCGGTTTCCGGATCGCGCGCTTCGGCGTAGTTCGCCATATCGAGGAAGTCGCCACCGACGCCGACGACGATGTGGTTTTTGATGACGAGCGGAGCGTCCGAGCACCAGTGATCCTGCTTCACGTCGGCGAATTGCTGGCTCCAGCGCTGCTTGCCGGTCTTGAGGTCGAGCGAGATGAGATGGCAATCGGGGGTTTCGAAATAGATCCAGTCGCCGTAGATGCCTGCGCCGCGATTGCCCAGCGATTCGGCGGGCACGCCCTTCCAGACATAGTGCCAGATTTCGCGGCCGGTGCGGGCGTCGATGGCGAAGAGCGAATTCGGTTCCGTCATGTAGAGGACGCCGTTGACGAGCAGCGGCGTACCGCTGTTATTGGCGGTGGCGTTGGGGTTCGGCGGATTTCCAGGCCCATCGGTGAAGGTGGCGGGCGACTGCATGTTGACGCGGGAGATCCAGGCGAGCGTCAGGCCTTTGACGGTATCGGAATTGATCTGCTTGAGCGGACTGTAGCGACGGCCGGTGTAATCGCCGCTGAAGGTGGGCCACATGTCCGGTTTGGGGTGCTCAAGATCGGCCTGTGTAACGGCCTGACCCATCAGAAGAGCGGGCAGGCAAAGGAGAAGGAATTTCGGGAAGTGTCTCATGTGTGTGCTCGCTTATTTCAGGGTCGCCAGATACGCGGTCAGGTTGTGCATGTCGCTGTCTTTCAGTTTCTTCATGAGCTCGACGTGACCGGCGAGCGGATCGGTGAGCTCGACTTTGGGGATGTCGTTGTTGCGCGCCCAGGTTTGCGTAGAGCCATCGTCGAGGCGCAGCGTGACATCGAAATCGGTGACGCGCAGCGGGAGACCTTTGAAGGTCTGGCCGTTGGGGAGGGTGACGGTGGCTGTAATGGCGAGCGGATTCGGGGTTACGACAACGGGTGCGCCACGTCCGCCACGTCCGCCGCCGCGCTGGGGCATGACGAGGCGGTCCTGCAGGGTTGCGGCATCGTACTTCGCACCCACTCCTTTGAGGTTGCCATCGACGGAGTGGCATTTGGTGCAGCCGCCCGCGCCGTTGAAGTAGGCTTTGCCGGCATCGGCATTGCCGGCCTTCAGGACTTCATCGGGATGGACATCGCCACCGCGGTTGAGTGCGGCGACGTTGACGCGGGAGTGGAGATAAACCGCGATGTCATAGATGGTGGTCTGCGGGAGATCGAGTTTGGCGACGCCCTGGTGCTTCGCTCCCTTGAGATAGTCGCCCATGCCGACACCGTCTTCGTCGTGGAGTGTGACGTCGGAGGTAATCAGATCGGGGCCGGAGTTTCCGCCTTTGCCGCGTTCTCCGTGACAGTAGCCGCAGGTGGTGTTGTAGAGCGGGAGTCCGCGATCGGCTGCGTCCGCCGGGTAGGCTTTGAATCGGCCACCGAGCAGCTGGACCTGGGGCGGGCCACCGCTGGCGGCGTTCGCGCCGCGTCCGCGTCCGCCGCCCTGGGCTAACAGTGGCGCGGTGCATGCGAGCGCGATGCTCAGCAGGATGAGCGGGGTTTTGAGATTGGAGTTCATTGATTTCCTCTGTGGATGAGATTATTTGGCTGGTGCGGGGCCTCTGCCGGTGGCTCCGCGGCCACCGGGCGCCGGGCCGGACGTGAGTGCGTTCAGGCCGTTCGGGTAATGCGGGTCCATGGCGGCGATGTCGGTGCGGTAGCTGACGGTGTCGGCGGTGGGGAAGTTGGCGGGAACTTTCTGCGTCACCTTGCCGGTTGCTGCCCACTCGGCGCCGCGCTGATAAACCACGATGCCATCGACGGAGGCGAGCGCATTCACGTCGTGTCCAAAAGTGGTGTGGAAGATGCGGCCTTTGCCGTAGCTAAGGACCATCAGGCTGGGCTCATCCATGCCGGTGCCTTTGTTGGCGGGGTCGGAATAAGACGTGGCGAGGACGGTCATGTTTTTGCCTGGCCCTTTGAGATTGGCGTAGAGTTCGTCGCCCTGATGCATCCAGACTTTGGGAAGACCTTTGACGATGGGGTGCTCGGGATCGCGGACCGTCACCTGGTAAGGGATGCGATTGCCGTGCTGGCCGGCGGGACCGGGAGTGGTATCGGCGGTGAGCTTGCCATCCTTATAGATCCAGTGGGGGCCGGTCTTTTCGTCGCGATTGCGCCAGCCGCCGACGCCGATCATTTCGTTGAAGGCGTCCCAGCTGCCGAAGGCGTTATCGGAGGCGTGCACGATGACGACACCGCCGCCGTTTTTCACGTATTGCTCGAAGGAATCCTTGAGGGCCTGGGGCCAGCGTTCGTTGGGGGCGTCGTAATTCCAGACGATGACCTGGTATTTGCTCCACTCCGGTTTGAAGTTGCTGAAATCGGCGCCAGCGGGCGGGGCGGTGACGACGTCGACCTGGAAGAGGCCGGTTTCGTCGAGCTCCTTTTTGAGCACGGGCGTGGTTAGCTGCCACGCATGGTAAGTGCCGCCGCTTTCGCCATCGAGGAGCATAACTTTTATGGGCGTGGTGGCGCGGGACTGCGTGGGGGCGAGCGCGCACGCGCCGACGAGAATGGCTATTAACAGTGATTTCTGCATAATATGCTGCTGGAGGAGTCCGCCGGGGGTGGAACCGGTACCACGGAAGCATATCAAAGCAGGTTTCTTTATGCAAGGGAAAGGATCAGCTTTCAGCTTTCAGCTTTCAGCTTTCAGCTTTCAGCTTTCAGCTATCAGCTATCAGCTTTCAGCTTTGCGCTTCGCGCTATTGGCTGAGGGCTCGGGTTGATCGGGGGTCGTTGGCGGGTCGTTCGGGGGTTGTTCGGGGGTCGTTGAGGGGTCGATTGGGATCTGATTGTCGCTGGTTTTGTTTGTTTTCATGGAGATAAGTGGGATCATTCCGTCTTTTTTTAGTTTCAGGCGGGCGAGGCGGTCGGCGGCGCGGTGGTATTGGCGGTCGAGGCGGATTTCCTGACGGCTGAGGGTTTCGAGGAGGCTGGGCGGCTGGTTGAGGGCATTGAGGGCGAGGAGGGCGCGGGTGGGCGGGTCCTCGTGGGCGGCGGAATCGGCCTGGAGGGTCTGTTCGCGAGCGAGTTGAGCGGCCTGGAAGGTCCAGTTGCGGAGGGTGCGCCAGCGGCAGAAGGCCATGGTTTCGACGAGGGCGAGTTCGTTGGGGGTGGTGGCGTGGAATTCGGTGGTGAGGTCTGCGAGGAGCCGGAGGAAACGCCGGCGGGATTCGCCGGGGAGCAGGATGGTTTGGGCGAAGATGCCGTGTTTGATGGCGTTGCGGGAGGAATTGCGGCGACCTCCCGGGGTGATGGGGCCACGGGATTTGCGGGCGTTGGCGCGGTTCGCGGCGAGTTGTTTTTCTGATACCATTTTTTGGTCTCCTGAACCCGGAATAGCATGGCGGGTTGGGGCTGGATAGGTAAGTTATTGAGGAATAAGGGTGAGATTGTTGTGACTCAAACATGGCGGGTAGCCACAACGGGGATGAAAAACACACGTGGCCCCTTCCCGCATGCACGGTAATTTGGGCCAAAAACGGCTAAGTGATTGACTCTGCGTGTGTGTTTTACGAAGGACCCGGTCAGGCAAATCAGGGCTTAGTCGGCAACTCGACGCACACTTCACGGCGTTCCGCGCATCGGCTATTGGAGAAGCGCTGAAGCGCGGTGCCGGAGACTGGAGGTTGTACGCGACGGTGAGCGGTTCGGCCCTGGCGATGGCTACGAACGCCGCAGCGGGCAGCGTGGTTTACCGCGGCATTCAGGACGTGAGTACGACGCCGCCCCTGGCAACGGAGAACTATCCGGGTTCGGATAAAACCGCGGCAGTGAAGCTGGCTGGCCGTCAAAATGTGGGCTCCTTTCTTTCTGTGACCTCGAAGGTCGGCCTGGCGCCGGAGGTGGTCAACAACCAGTCCGGCTGGAAGGCCAGTCACACGGCCTTTGCGGGCTTTTCGTTCACCAACGGCGGGCAGGCGAACTATGGGTGGGTGCGGCTGGAATATTTCGAAGGCGTGGATCATCTGGCCAACGAGATTGAGGCGGTCGACTGGGCGTATACGAACGGGCGCATCACGACTCCTACGGGAGCGCCGGAACCATCGACATTCGCTTTGGCGTTGCTGGCGGCGGGTGCGGCGTTGCGGAAGGGGCGGAGTTCGATTCAGGACTGCGCTGAAAAAGCGAGTCTGTAGCGACTCCGCGCGGTGGCGGCCCAGTTGGCGCGGCGCGTTGACGCAAAGCGCAGCCGGGGGCGCGGCGTCTGTTGCGTCGGGCCGTATAATCCTAGAGTCAATGAAATCGCGCAGGGTTTTGCTGGTTGGGTGGGACGCCGCCGACTGGAAGGTGATCAATCCGCTGATGGACGCCGGCAAGATGCCGAACGTTCAGCGGCTTGTGGAGAATGGCGCGATGGGGCAGATTGCCACATTGCATCCGCCGCTTTCGCCGATGCTGTGGACTTCGATTGCCACCGGGAAGCGGCCGTTCAAGCACGGTATTCACGGTTTTTCCGAGCCTACGCCGGATGGGCGCGGGGTGCAGCCGGTGACGAATCTGTCGCGGAAATCGAAGGCGCTGTGGAACATTCTGAATCAGCAGGGGCTGCGGAGCGTGGTGATTGGGTGGTGGCCGAGCCATCCGGCCGAGCCGATCAACGGCGTGATGGTGTCGGATCATTATCATCGGGCGAGCCGGCCGCTGGATGAGGGTTGGCCGCTGCTGAAGAATGCGGTGCATCCACCGGAACTGGCGGAGACGCTGGCGGATTTGCGGATGCATCCGGATTTGCTGACGCCGGAGATGGTGGAACCGTTTATTCCGCTGGCGCGGGAGATCGATCAGGAAAAGGACAAGCGGCTGGCGGGATTGATGCGGACGCTTGGCGAATGTGTGAGCATTCATTCCGCCGCGACATGGTTACTCGATAATCCTCTTCCGGATAACAAGCAGTGGGATTTTTTCGGCGTTTATTACGACGCGATCGATCACTTTTGCCATGGGTTTATGCGGTATCATGCGCCGCGGCAAGCATGGGTGAGCGAGCGGGACTTCGAGCTTTACGGGAACGTGGTGAATATGGCTTACCAGTTCCACGATCAGATGCTGGGGACGCTGCTGAAGAAGGCCGGGGAGGATGTGACGGCGATTCTGATGTCGGATCACGGGTTTCATCCGGATCATTTGCGACCGGCGTCGATTCCCGATATTCCGGCGGGTCCGGCGATTGAGCATCGCGATTTCGGAGTGCTGGCGATCAGCGGGCCGGGGATAAAGAAAGACGAATTGCTGCACGGGCCTTCGGTACTGGATATTGCGCCGACGATTCTGACGATGTACGGGCTGCCGGTGGGCGAGGACATGGATGGCAAGGTGTTGTCGCAGGCTTTCGTGGAGCCTCCGTCGATTTCGTTTATTCCGAGCTGGGAAAACGTGCCGGCCGTCGCGCCGAACACGGACGGGCGGCACGCTCCGCACACGCGGCTGGATCCGGTGGCGGCGCATGAGGCGATGGAGCAGATGATTGCGCTCGGGTATATCGAGCGGCCGGATGAGAATCGCGGAGTGGCGGTGGAGAAGACGATCCGCGAGCTGCGGTACAACCTGGGCGAGGCTTATCAGGACGACGACCGGCATCTGGAAGCGCACGAGATTTTCAGCGAGCTGTGGGCGAAGGATCGGGACGAGCAGAGGTTTGCGGTGCGGCTGTTCGTGTCTTGCCAGGCGCTGGGGATGACGGGCGGGATGCGCGAGATTATCGACGACCTGGATGGACGGCGGCGCGCGGTGTTCGAAGAGGCGGTGGGGAAGGTGAGGGAACTGTGGATCGCGGCAGGAGACGAGGAGAAAGCTGGTGTTGAGCAGAAGAAAGAGCTGGCGCGATGGAAGAATCTGGCGCGGTATCAGCCGCCGGTCATCGACTATCTGAAGGCGCAGGTGCTCATGGCGGAGAAGCGCTATGCGGAGGCGCTGGCGGCGCTGGGAAAAGTGACGGCGGCGCATCTGCTGCGGCCCGGGTTGTTTTTGCAGACGGCCGATTTGTATTTGCGGCTGCGGCGCTTTCGCGATGCGGAAGGGGTTTACAGGCGCGCGCTGGCGATTGATCCGGATAATGCGCATGCGCATCTGGGGATTTGCAGGATAGAATTGCGGCGGCGCAAATTTGGCGATGCGGCGCAGGCGGCGCTCGATGCGCTGCAGAGGGTTTATCATTATCCGCTGGCGCATTATTTGCTGGGGGTGGCGCTGGTGGGAATGGCGGAATATGAGCGGGCAGCTTCGGCGTTTGGCGCGGCGATTTCGTTTAATCCGAATTTTCCGGAGGCGCACGTGCGGCTGGCGGCGGTGATGGAGAAGCATCTGGGGGATGCGGAGGGCGCGCGGGAGCATCGCCGGCTGGCGCAGAGGATGCGGCGGCGGAAGAATGTGCGGCGGGCTCCGATTTCGGTTGCCGAGCAGGTGGAGAACGCGTTGAGTGTGACGCCCGTTGAGGTGGCGGAGACTGCCGCAGAGGCGGCTCCGCTTGAGGAGTCGCTGGTGGTGGTGACGGGCTTGCCGCGATCGGGCACGTCGATGTTCATGCAGATGCTGGCGGCTGGCGGGTTGAATATCCTCACGGATGGATTGCGCGAGCCGGATGAGGATAATCCACGCGGGTATCTGGAGTTTGAGCCGGTGAAGAATCTGCTGAGGGATTCGAGGTGGCTGCCGGAGGGTCGCGGGAAGGTGGTGAAGATTGTGGCGCCGTTGTTGAGTGCGCTGCCGGCGGGGTTGCCTTGCCGGATCATTTTTACCGAGCGGGATCTGGATGAAGTGCTGGATTCGCAGGACCGGATGCTGGTGCGGCGGAAGCAGGAGATTGCGTCGACTCCGGAGCGTCGGCAGATGCTGAAGAATGAGTATGCGCGCACGGTGGTGCGGGTGAAAGCGGCGCTGGCGCGGCGGCCGGGGACGCGGGTGCTGAGTGTGGGGTATCGCGAGGCGGTATCGGATGCGCGGGGCGTGGCTGAAAGGGTGAGCGCGTTTCTGGGCGGCGGGCTGGATGTGGAGAAGATGGCGGCGTCGGTGGATCCGGGGCTGCATCGGAATCGGGCGTGAGTATGAACAGCGCGGTGTGGGCGGGCGTGGTGCTTTTGTTTTTCGCGGCGGAGGGATTCGCTCAGCAGAGCGATGCCGACGCAGGCGCGCCTGGTCCGACGCTCACGGTTCGCTCAACCGTGGTGCTGGTGCCGACGCTGGTGAAGACGAAGAAAGGCGACGTGGTTTTCAGTCTCACGGCGGACGATTTCTCGGTTACAGATAACGGCGTCGCGCAGCGTTTGACGCTGGATCCGGATACGGACGCGGAGCCGCTGGCGCTGGCGATTTGCGTGGAGACCGGCGGGGCGGGCAGAAATCATCTGGAGGATTACGACAATCTGGATGCGATTCTGGGGGCGCTGATTGGCGGCGTGGAGCATCGCGTGGCGGTGATTGGGTTCGATAGCGCGCCGCATTTGCTGCTGCCGTTTACGTCTGAGACTGCGCGGGCTTCGCTGCAGCTATCGAGTTTGCGCAAAGGCGATGCGGGCGCGGCGATTCTGGATGGCGTGGCGTTCGCGGTGGCGCAGTTGCGTGCGCAGCCTGCGAATTACCGGCGCGCGATTTTGCTGATCAGCGAGACGATCGATCAGGGAAGTTCGACGGCGCTGGGCGAGGCGCTGCGTTTGATCAGCGATACCAATACGAGTCTATACAGCTTCGGGTTTTCCAGCACGAAGGAAGCGGTGTCGCACGAGGCTGCGAAGTTCGGGTATAACGGTGCGTCGGAGCCGGGGCCGGCGCATGGGTGTTTCAGCCGCGATGGCGCGGATGCGGAGTACGATGGCCACTACAGCAAGCAGGTGCTGGATTGTTTGAGTCAGCTGGCTCCGCCGCTGCGTCTGGCGACGATGGCATTTCTCACCGCGCGCAACGGGCTGCGGACGAATACGGCGGCTTCGCTTGCGCAACTGACTGGCGGCGAGTTTTTTCGTTTCGGGAACGCGAAGGAGCTGCGGGCCGGGCTGATTTCGGTCTCGCACGATGTGCTGAATTATTATGTGCTGAGTTTTCGCCCTTCGGCTCCGACTCCGGGGCTGCATGCGCTGCGCGTCGGGGTGCGGGATCGTGCCGGGCTGGAATTGCGGTCTCGCAGCGAGTACTGGATCGACGACGACGCTTTACAATAGGACTTCATGCAACAGACTATTCGTCCCGCGGGACGCTTGTCGGGCGTGCTTTCTCTGCCTGGCGATAAATCCATTTCACATCGATTTGCCATGATCGCTTCGCTGGCCGAAGGGACGTCGCGGATCTCGAATTTTTCGACTGGCGCGGATTGCCATTCGACGCTGGGGTGCGTGCAGGCACTGGGGATCGACGCGTCTGAAGAAGGCACGACGGTGACGATCCACGGCAAGGGGTTGCAGGGGTGGAGTGCACCCGTCGGCGATCTGGATGCGGGGAATTCGGGCTCGACGATTCGCATGATGGCGGGGCTGCTGGCTGCGCAGCCGTTCACAAGCCGGATTTTCGGGGATGAATCGCTCTCGCGTCGGCCGATGGCTCGCGTGATGAAGCCGCTGGCGGAGATGGGGGCGAAGATCGAGGCGCGCGACGGGCAGTATCCGCCGCTGACGATTCATGGCGGCGCGCTGCACGCGATCGATTACACGCTGCCGGTGCCGAGCGCGCAGGTGAAGACGTGCGTGCTGTTTGGCGGGTTGTTCGCGGACGGGCCGACGATTGTGCGGGAGCCGGTGCGGTCGCGCGATCACACGGAGATTGCGCTGCGGGAATTTGGCGCGGAGATTCAGGTCAAGCAGCGCGTGATTACGCTGCAGGGGCGGCCGACGCTGACGGGGCGCGATGTGGTGGTGCCGAGCGATTTGTCGTCGGCTGCGTTTTTTCTGGTGGCCGGGTTGCTGGTGCCGGGATCGAATCTGGTGATTCAGGGAGTGGGGCTGAATCCGTCGCGGTCGGCGCTGCTGGATTTTCTGCTGTCGACGGGCGCGGATATCAAGGTACTGAAGATTGAGGCGGTGAATGGCGAGCCGATTGGTGATATCCAAGTGAAGCATGCGCCGATTCGCGGTGGGGTGATCGAGAAGGATATGGCGGCGGCGCTGATTGATGAGATTCCGGTGCTGGCGGTGCTGGGGGCTGCGTCGGAAGAGGGGCTGGTGGTGCGCGATGCGGCGGAGTTAAGGATTAAAGAGACGGATCGCATTGCTACGGTTGCGGAAAATTTCAAGCGGATGGGGATTGAGATTGAGGTGACGCCGGATGGGATGCGCGTGCCGGGTAAGCAGAAGTTTCGCGCGGCGACGTTCGATTCGTTTGGGGATCATCGGATTGCGATGGCGTTTGCGGTGGCCGCGTTGCGGGGGGACCGGGAGTCGGTGATTGAGAATTCGGAGGCGGCTTCGGTTTCGTTTCCGGAATTTTGGGGGATTTTGGAGAAGGCTGCAGGGTTGTAGGGGATGGCCGCTGGCCGCAGGGGTAATTGTCGCTCCCTGATTGGAGCTCACAATCTGTGCCCTCCGGATTTCGAGCTCCTCTACGTTCAAGTGAAATATTAAATCCGGCGAAAGACGGTCACGGTTCCCTGATTCTGGCGATCGCAGCGGGTTGCCCGTTCGGCTATGGCACGGGAGATCGGCCATGACCGTCTGCCATCGACCTGCGACGTGACCGTTCGGACAAGAATTTCTGAAAGCTCCTTCTTTCGAAGGCATCTTCCGGTTTCTTCGGCGATGATGCTGTATAGAATAATTGAACGGAGTCGGCGAATTCACACACGGCTTTCGTCCAATCAGAAACGGCGACCCGGTATTCCGCCCCGCTCCCGGCAGTTAAGACGACCTGCTCGCCGGACTGAGCGACTTCGAAGTTGGTCCCCGAGTTACACCCGATTATTAGTACGTCATCGCTGCCCTCAACCTCAAAGAGGCCGTTGCCGCAGCAGGGGAAAAGGAACTCTGCGACAGGCTCCGTCTTTGTAAGCACTTACCGTATAAACGCGTTCGCCCGGCTGAACGAGCGTGTCGTCGTCAATCCGAAATTCCACACTTCCGTGGGCGCAAAGATCCTTTGATCCAGTGGAGATTGTGCGGGCGGAGGATGATCACAGCGACAGGACGCCGCGGCGGGCCAGTGCTGTCATGAAATCGAACATGCTGTGTTCGTGCATGTGGACATCGGCGGTGGGAACCATGATGTTGGCGAGGCTGCCCAGTTCGTCGGCGAAGATGTGGACGACATCGCCGGTTTTGTGGAAGAAGCCGCTGCCGGGGGCGCCTCTGTCGCTCGTCGGGACGATGCCGGTGCCGTTGAAGAGCACCACGCCGTCCGGGTAATCGTGGATGTCGAAGAGTTGTTTTGCGAGGACGTCCTGCGGGTCGCGGCGAATTTCGTCCATCGAGTTGACGCCTTCTTCGTGGAAGCCGTCGGTGCCATCTACGTGGAGATTCACGCGGATATTGCGGATGGTATCGAGCGTGAACGTGTCGTCGACGAGGCGGATGAAGGGGCCGATCGCACTGCTGCCGCGGCGATCCTTCGCTACGCCGAGTAAGAGCGCGGAAAGGCCTTCGAGATAGCGGTCGTTGACGTCGTTACCCAGAGTTGCGCCGATGATTTTGCCGTGGGCGTTGATGACGGAGACGAGCTCGGGTTCGGGGTTGGTCCATTTGGAATCGGCGTTGAAGCCGGCTTCGGCTCCGTGGCCTACGGATGCCATGGGCACGGCCTGCTTGGTGAAGATTTCGGCTTTTTCTCCGAGGCCCACTTGCGGGTAAGTGGCGGAGAGATTGAGTCCGTTGACATCGGTCAGGTATTCGAGGAGCTTCAGGGCTTCCGGCGTGGCTGGCGTAAGAGCGGAGATGCTGCCTACGGAATCCTTGATTTTGCCGATCACTTCGGAACGCTTCGAAGAGTTCGACATGTCGCCGCGAAGGGCTTCTTCGATCATGCGTTCGATCATGGAGACCGGGAAGGTGACGCCCGCGGCTTTTACGGTTTGCAGATCTATGGGAGCTAACAGCTGGTTCGCCTGTAGTGCTTCGGCGAGAGTGCCGATTGCTTCGCCCTGAGCTGCGCGGAGTGAAGCTGCGGGATTCGGCTCGTTGCACAAGCGGCTGACTGTGGGGAAGGCGGCTGTGATGTCGGTCAGGGTTGCGTCCGGGTTGACGCGGACGACGGATGGGCCGAGGCCGGGGCGATTCACGCGGCCGACGAGCGCGGCTCTCGGTGCATCTTTGGGCAGTATGTCCAGGGGCAGTATGTCCGGCATGTGTGGTTAGCGGTACTTCATGTAAATGGTGGCCAGTTCGGAATAAAAGTTGATCGCGACCGAACCCTGTTCGCGGTAGCCTGAGCTGGAGTCCTTTACTCCGCCGAAGGGGAGTTGGTATTCGACACCGGCGCTTGGCAGGTTCACGGTGATCAGACCGGCTTCGATGTCATGGATGTATTTGAACGCCGCGGAGAGGTCCTTCGTCAGGATGGAGGCGGAGAGGCCGAAGCGGACTTTGTTGGCGATGCGAATGGAGTCGTCGTAGTCGTTGGCGCGGATGAGCGCGAGGACCGGTCCGAAGATTTCTTCCTGGGCGATGGTGGCGTCGGGCGAGACGTCGCCGAAGATAGTGGGTTCGACGAAATAGCCTTTGGCGTGCGCGCCTTCGGTGAGTCGATTGCCGCCTGCGAGGAGATTGCAGCCTTCGCTCTTGCCTTTTTCGATGTAGCTGAGCACGGTTTTGAGCTGCGCTTCATCGGCGCAGGGACCCATGTAGACGCCGGCTTCAGTGCCCGGGCCGATTTTCAGCGCGGCGGTTTTTTTGACCAGTTGCGCGACGAAGGCGTCGTAGATGGGCGCTTCAATGATGGCGCGGCTGGTGGCGGTGCACTTCTGGCCGGTGGAGGCGAAGGCCGCATTCATCACGGTGTCGACGGCGTAATCGAGATCGGCGTCTTTGAGGACGATGGTGGGGTTCTTGCCGCCCATTTCGAGTTGCGCGGGAAGCTTGCGCGGGGCTACGGTGTTGTAGATGTGATCGCCCACGCCGCAGGAGCCGGTGAAAGAGATGGCGCGCATGGCGGGGTGGTTGACGAAGGTATCGCCGATTTCGCGGCTGGAGCCGGTGACGACGTTGAGGACGCCTTTGGGAAGGCCGGCTTCGACGAGCGCTTCGGCGAGGCGGAACGTGCATGACGGCGCGAGCGCGGCGGGCTTGATGACGACGGTGTTACCGCAGATCAGTGCGGGCGCCATTTTCCAGGCGGGAATGGCGATGGGAAAATTCCACGGCGTGATGAGCGAGACGACGCCGCGCGGCTTGCGTATGGTGAAGCAGAAGACGCCGTCGCGTTCGGAGGGCACGGTTTCGCCGGTGAGGCGCGCGGCTTCTCCGCCGAAGTAGCGAAAGATGTTGATGGCGCGCATGACTTCGCCTTTAGCTTCGGGGACGGTCTTGCCTTCCTCGATGGTCATCTCTTTCGCGAGCTGATCGATGCGGCCCGAAAGGAGTTCGGCGGCGCGAAAAAGGATCTCGCCACGCTTGGGCGCGGGTGTGTTGCGCCAGGCGGGGAAGGCTGCTTCGGCTGCGGAGAAGGCTCGCTCGGCGTCGGCTTTGACGGAAGCGGGATAGGTGCCGACTACGGTGGCGAAATCGGCTGGATTATGGGACTGGAAGGTCTTGCCGCCGGTGGCGGGGGTCCACTCACCATTGATGAGATTGTTAAATTCGAGTGTCATATGAATTCGGGGGCGGTGCTGAACCGGAACCGGTTACAGGGCTGAATCCTTATAGGATAGTCCATTGCCCGACGAGGATTCATTTCAGCGGCAGGGGCTTTCCCTTCGCCGTGGGGAGTTGGATGCCGAGAAGTTTCGCGATGGTGGGCGCGATGTCGAGGTTGCTGACGAGGCCGAGATCGACGCCTTTGCGAACGCCGTAGCCGCTGGCGATGAAGATGGGGTGCAGGTCGGGGTCGGTGGCGAGATAGCCGTGACTGCCACCGGTTTGCCTGGCTTCGGCGGTGACGGGTCCGCCCTTGGTGCCGGAAAAAGAATAGCCATCTTTCGCGATCAGATAGAGCTGGCCGAATTGCGGATCGCGTTCGGGACGCGGGAGGCCGAGCGCGGCGTAATCGTCTGGTCCATAGATGTGGTCGATGCCTTCGACGGTGGCGAGAGTCTCGCGGGTTTTTGCGGTGACGGCCGGATCGTCGATATAGACGAAGCCGGCTCCGCCTTCGGGCAGAACGTAGACGGACTTATCGAGACCGGCGGCTTCGAGCGCATTGTTCGCGTGAATTTCTTTGGTGTAGGATTTGAAGCCGTGATCGGAGACGACGAGGAACGTGGTGCTGCTATCGAGGCCGGCATCGTGGACGGCGGCTACGATTTGCGCTACGCAACCATCGAGAAACGCCATGGCATCGCGCGCGGCGAGCGTTTTGGGGCCGTAGGTGTGCTGCGTGGAATCGAGAGTGAGCAGGTGGAAGAGCAGGAGATCGGGTTTGTGTTCGCGGATGAGATATGCGCCGGCGGCGGTCCAGATCTGGTCGCGGAAGATGATGTTGGCTTTGGTGAAATCGGTGACGTCGGCTGCGGTGATGGCGCCTTTGGCGATCATTTCGCGTTCGAGCGGGCCGGTGAGTTGCGCCATTTCGGGGAACGCCCAGGTGATGGTGGGGGCGTTGTTGATGGCGACCCAATCGACCTGTGCCGTCGTTAGTCCGGCCTGATGGGCGGCGTCGTAGACGGTGGGGACGCGGACGAGCTTTTCTTTATCGACTGTGGGATCGACCTTCACGGGCGGCCAGGAGCCGGTGCGGACGATGGCGCCGTTGAGGAGCAGGCCGTGCACGTCGGCAGTGACGCCGGTGACCATGGTGGTGTGATTCGGCCAGGTGATGGTGGGGTTGACGCCCTGCATGGGTCCGCCGGTGCCGCTGGCGATGAGTTTGCGGAGGGTGGGGATGGGGAGCTTCGGGTCGTCGAGCGCGTTGGCGGGAAAGCCATCGAGCGAGATGACGACGACTTTACCGCGCTGCGCGAAGGCAAGCAGGGGCAGGATGAGGAAGAGTGCTGCGAGGGCGAATTTTGTCATGATCCATGTCTAATATAGGACATGCGTGTTGCACTGATTGCTTTGCTTACCGTTGCCGCTGTCACGGCTGCGCCGCCGTTTTATAAGAGCGAACTGATTTTTCCGCTGGAGAAGATTCATAACCACTCGTCGTCGATTGTGGAATTGCCGGATGGCGATCTGCTGGTGTGCTGGTTCCACGGGTCGGGCGAGCGCACGGCGGACGATGTGGTGATCAATGCCGCGCGGTTTAACAAGAAGACGGGCAAGTGGGGCGTGCCGTTCATCATTGCCGATACGCCTGGTTTTCCGGATACGAATCCGACCATGTTCATCGATTCGAAGCAGCGGCTGTTTCTGCTGTGGCCGACGATCATTGCGCATCAGTGGGAGACGGCGCTGATGAAGTATAAGATTTCAACCGATTATCAGCAGGAATCGGGGCCGCCGAAGTGGGAGCATCAGGACAACATCATTCTGATTCCGAAGAATATCGGCGAGAAGACGCGGGAGGTTTTCGGGAAGCTGGCGGAGACGGAGGGTCCGGCGGGCGAGAAGGCGAAGAAGGAGATTGAGCACGCCGACGATATGTATTTTTCGCGCATGGGGTGGTTCACGCGCACGCATCCGCTGGAATTGCCATCGGGGCGCATTCTGGTGCCGATGTATTCGGATGGCTATTCGTTCGGGATTATGGGGATCAGCGACGATGGGGGGTACACGTGGACGGGGAGCGAGCCGATTGTCGGCTTTGGAGGCGTGCAGCCTTCGGTGGTGCGGAAGAAAGATGGCACGCTGGTGGCTTACATGCGCGACAACGGCCCCCCGCCGAAGCGGGCGCAGATCAGCTACTCGAAAGACGACGGGATGAGCTGGGTGCCGGCGACGGATACGGAGATTCTGAATCCGGGCACGAGCCTGGAGGTGATCGCGCTGAAAAATGGCGACTGGATCATGGCTTACAACGATCTGGAGGACAAGCGCTATTCGCTGGTGGCGATGATTTCCGACGACGAGGGCAAAACGTGGAAATGGCGGCGGCATCTGGATGGAGATCCGGCGGTGAAGGTGACGAACGAATATCACTATCCGTCCGTTATGCAGGCGAAGGACGGCACGATTCATGTGACGTATAGCTATTTTGTGACTGAAGGGAAGTCGATTAAGCACGCGCAGTTTTCCGAAGACTGGGTGAAGGCTGGGGATCCGGCGAAGTAGCGGGCTGGGTCAGAGTGCCCATGAGGGTCCACATGACCAGCGCGCAGAGCAGGGGCACGAAGCCGAAGCCGATGAAGACGGGCGTGTAGGAGTAGTGGTCGACGACCCAGCCTGTGATGAGGGTGAAGATCATGCCGCCGAAGCCGGAGCCCATGCTGGCGAGGCCGTAAACGGACGCGACGGCGCTTTGCGGAAAGACGTCGCCGGGCATGGCGAGCATGTTGGCGAGGCAGCCGGTGTAGCCCAGCATCGCGACGGAGACGAACGCGATGGAGAGCCAGGCACTGTGCACGAGCACGGCGGGAATGGCGGAGGTCATCAGCGTGGCGAAGAAGGTGACTGCGCCTTTTCTGGCTATGGTGAGCGGGACGTTGTTGCGCAGTAACCACGCAGATAGCGCGCCGCCCGCGAAATTGCCCGCGCCTGCGACGACGAAGGGGATCCACGCGAATTTGCCGATGGAGGCCATATCGAAGTGGCGCGCGTTTTTCAGGTATTCGGGGAACCAGAAGATGTAGAAATACCAGACGGGGTCCATGAAGATTTTGGAGAGCAGGAAGGCCCAGACGAAACGGACGCGGAGCAGGCGGAGGAAGGTGATTGGTTGGGTTGGGGCGGCGTGTTGTTGCGGCGTTGCGGCCGGGGTTCGGTAGATTGGCCACCAGAACAGCAGCCAGATCAGGCCCGAAATGCCGACTGCGAGGAAGGCGGCGCGCCAGCCGAGGGTCAGCAGGATGAACGCGACGACCGGTGGCGCGAGGATTGCGCCCACCGACGATCCGCTGTTGAAGATGCCGCACGCCATGGCGCGTTCGCGCGGAGGGAACCATTCGGCGACGACTTTCACACCTGCCGGCCAGTTGCCCGCTTCGCCCATGCCGAGGAGAAAGCGGAATGCGCCGAGGCTGAGGGCTCCGCGCGCGAAGGTGTGGAGTATGGCGGCGACGCTCCACCATGCGATGCAGAGCGCGTAGCCGAGGCGGGTGCCCAGCTTATCGATCAAAGGGCCCGAGACGCCGTTCATGATCGTGTAGGCGAGCAGGAAGGCGAAGACGACACGCGAATACTCCACATTGCTCATGTGGAATTGCTCGCGCAGGACGGGCGCGGCTACGGAGAGCGTTTGCCGGTCGAGATAGTTGATCACCGTCGCCCAGAAAGCGAGGCTGATCATGAGCCAGCGGCGCTTCGATGTAAACGGCGAGTCGGGCGTCACGCGTTAGTTGGTTCGCAATTGGATTTTCTGGACGCGCCAGTTGCCGAGTTCGCCGACGTAGAGTTCGTTGTTGCCACGGCAATCGATGGCGTTGACGGTGCCGAATTCTTTGGGCAGCTTGCCGGCCTTGCCGAATTTGCCGAGCACTTTGCCATCGAGATCGAGGCGGTAGATTTCGCCGCCGGAATCGATATCGTCGATCGGATTCGAGTTGGAGCTGTAGAGATACTGATGCGCGCCGGGTGAGATGCAGAGAGCGGCGGGAGAGCCGATATCGGAGATCTGAGTTTTGTAATTACCATCGCCATCGAAAACCTGAATGCGCTTGTTGCCGGGATCGGCTGCGTAGACGTTGCCGTTCGCGTCGATTGCGATGCCATGGACGCTGCTGAACTGGCCGTTGGCCGTACCGCGCGAACCCCAGGTCCGGATGAACTTGCCGTTCTTATCGAACTTGGCGATGCGGGCGTTGCCGAGGCCGTCGGCTACGTAGATGTTGCCGGCCGCGTCCCAGGCAACGTCGGTTGGGCGGTTGAAGAGGTCGCTTTGTGCACCAGCGCCGGGCAAGCCGCCGCCGCGACCGCCAGCGGCCGGTGTCAGAGGCGCCGCGGGGACTCGCTCGGATTCGGCTTTGCGGCCGAGCAGGAGTTGCGGGCGGCCGTTGGGATCGAATTCTATCACCATGCTGGTCATTTGGTCGACGATCCAGATGTTGTTTTGCGGATCGACGCGAACCTGCTGGGCGACCATGAAGCCGTAGGAATCCTTGCCGATTTCGCGGACGAAATTGCCGAGGCGGTCGAACTCGACGAGCCGCGAACCGCCGTGCGCGAAGGGGCGCGAGGTGCCGATGGAGATGGTGGGATGGCCGGTGCGGGTGTAGACGAAGATATTGCCGCGGGAGTTAGTGGCCACGCCCGCTGCTTCGCCGAGCGCGATGGTGTCGGGGAATTTCAGGAGGTCGGGGAAGGCTGTGATGGGGATTTCCGGGACGGGGGTTTGCGCGGTGAGGAGGAGTCCGGCCAGAAGAGATGTTGCGAGAAGGGTTTTGCCGAGATGTCTCATGGGTTTCTCCTTTTACTTGCCGGGTGCTGCGATGAGCGGTTTGAGGATTAGCTTCTGGACGCGCCAGGATTCGATTTCGGCGACGAAGATTTCGTTGGGGTTGCGGCAATCGACCATGTGGGCGACCTGGAAGCCGCCGAGCCGTTTGCCGGCGTGGCCGAATTTTCCGATGATGGTGCCGTCGAGCTCCATTTTGTAAATCTCGCCTGTGTTATCCCACGTGCCTGGCGCGTTGCCGTTGGGATTCGAGTTCGAGGTGAAGAGGTATTGGTGCGGGCCGGGCGAGACGCAGACTGTCCAGGAGTCGCCGATGTTGTCGTAGATCGCTTTTGGCGCGAGATCGTTATCGAGGACCTGCATGCGGTGGTTGGAACGATCGGCCACATAGACGTTACCTTTCGCATCGACGGCGATCGCGTGCGGCAGATTGAACTGGTCTTTACCGTTGCCGGCCTTCTCGCTGCCGATTTGTTTGAGGAACCGGCCGTTCTTGTCGTACTTGACGACGCGGTTGTTGCCGTAGCCATCGGAGACGAAGATGTTGCCCTGCGGGTCCCAGGCGACGTCGGTGGGGCGGCTGAAGGTGTATTTTTCAGCCGGCGGCACGGCGGTATTGGTGGTGGCTACGGCGCCCGCCGCCACTTCGGGCCTGTGCCCGAGCACCATGACGACGCGGCCGGCGGGATTGAACTTGATGACGGTGTTGGTGCCTTCGTCGACCACCCATATGTTGTCCTGCGGGTCGACGCGGACTGAATGCGCGAACTCAAAGCCGTAGTTGCCGGAGCCGATTTCGCGGACGTAGTTGCCGAGTGGATCGAACTCGAACAGACGCGTGGTGGCGCTGCGGGTGTAGACGAAGATGTGACCTTTGGAGTTGGTTGCCACGCCCATCGACTCGCCCAGGTAGAGGTTTGGCGGCAGTTTCAGCAGATTGGGCACGGAGTCGTAGGGGATCTCCGGAACGTTTTGCGCTTTGGCTTTCGTCTGGGCGAAGGCGGCCGAGGTGGTCACGAGTGAGGCAAGCGCGAGCGCCATCGTGGGAAAGAGGGCGGGAAATAGCTTAGACATAGAGGAGCTCCTTGCAGTCCATGGCATCGAAGTGCATTATACGTCGATTGGATGGGCCCGCGCTTAACGGGGCACGGAGACGGGCGAGGCGTAGGCTTTGAGGGCGGTCTCGATATCCGCCGGCGAGGGTGCGCGCGAAAAGAACTGCGTGCCATCGCGCACGAAGGTTCTGGCGTTGATCTGCACGATGGCTCCGGCGGTAGCGCTCTCACAGTTCGCGGTGATGGCGACTACCCAGGTGCCATCCGTGCCCCACTGATCGCCTATCGCGTAGACGCCGGGCTGCGTTTGCACAGGGCGCGGATCGAGCGCGATGGTTCGGCGCGCATTGCCGACGATGCCCTCGGCGGTCGCGGCGACCTTCGCCTTCGATAGATCCGCGCAGCCGTTGACGCGGAAGACGAACTGGAGATTTTTCATTATGGGGGCCTGGCCGGCGACGGTTGCTTCGACGGTATTCGCGATGGTCAGCGACAGGGTTTGCGCGGACGCCAGCGGAATGGCGAGGGCGAGCAGAGTTGTTGCGAGCGAGCGAATTACCACGTCCATACTAATTCATCTTTCCACACTTTGAGTGTGAGTGGATCAGTGGATCGAGCGATAGTGCTTTGTCGCGCGTAACGCCGGCGGGCGGCGGCCCATGCTCACGGATTCCGGCTGAGTAGCCGCGATCATTTCCCGGGCGTATCGTAAGAGCCGATTTTGCGCGCCCAGATGTTGCGAAAACGCACCGCCGAATTGTGGTTCTGCAGCACGATCGCATCTTCGGCGGGCTGCGCGATGTATTTCGCCGCCGCTCGATAGACCGTCGGCCCGAGGAGCGGGAGACGGTTGTGTACGAGCACGCCGTTCAGAAACGCGGTGAGATAGGCGGGCTTCAGAACTTTGTCGCCATCCATGCGCGGGGCTTCGAACACGATGTCATAAACCTGCCACTCGCCTGGCTTGCGCCCGGCGTTGGCGAGCGGCGGCCACTGGCCGTAGATCGCGCCGATCTGGCCATCGGCGTAGATGGGGTTTTCGAACTCGTCGAAAATCTGCACTTCATAGCGGCCCTGCAGGAAGACGCCACTGTTGCCGCGATCCACGCGGCTGCCGGTGGTGGTAGTGGGCAGCGCAAATTCGACGTGGACCTGCACATCGCCAAATTTTTCTTTGGTGGCGAGGTCGCCGCTGCCGGGCACGATCTCCATGTAGCCGTTCTCTACTTTCCAGCCGGGCGGGCCGGGGCGGATGGTGACGCCGGTGGGCATGGTCTGCGTGGCGGGCAGCCAGTGCGAGAGATCTTTGCCATCGAATAATACGATGGCGTCGGATGGCGGATCGCCGGGCTTCGCGCCGGGCGTAACGACCGGCGGATGCGGACGCGCGGGATCGTGCACGTGCCACTGCTGGCCGGGAACGAGCGGCGTATCGGTATAGCCGAGATCGTTATTGGCGCGCGGTGCGGGGTTTTGCGCAAAGGCGGCGGCTGCAACCGCGACCAGCGCCAAAACCAATGCGCGGGCGCTACTTCTTTTCCGGCGTGTCATAAGCGCCGATCTTTCGCGCCCAGATGTATTTGTAGCGCACGAGCGTGTTGTGATTCTGCAGGAGGAGCACGTCTTCATCCGGCTGAGGAAGATAATGCGCGGCTGCGCGATGCACGGTGGGTCCCAGCAGCTCCTTGCGGTTATGCATGAGGACGCCGTTGAGGAACACGGTCACGAACGCCGGCTTGATCACCTGCTCGCCATTCATCTTCGGCGCTTCGAAGACGATGTCGTAGGTCTGCCACTCGCCGGGCTTGCGCGAGGGATTGGCCAGGGGCGGCCACTGCCCGTAGATGGCGCCCACCTGGCCATCGGCGTAGGTGGGATTGTTGAAGCCGTCGAGCACCTGCGTTTCGTAGCGGCCCTGCATGAAGATGCCGGAGTTGCCGCGATTCTGACTGGTGCCGCGAATTTCCGCCGGCTCCGCGAAGACTACGTGCAGCTGCACATCGCCAAATTTTTCTTTGGTGGCGATGTCGCCGCTGCCGAGCACGACTTCCATGTAGCCGTTTTCTACCTTCCAGCCCGGAGGGCCTGGACGAATCACGGGACCCGTAGGCATCACCTGCGTGGCCGGCTGCCAGTGCGAGAGATCTTTGCCGTCGAACAGGATGATGGCGTCGGAGGGCGCGTCGCCCAGGTTCTCGCCAGGCGTTACTACCGGGGGATGCGGACGTGCGGGATCGTGTACGTGCCACCGCTGGCCAGGAACGAGCGGCGTATCGGTATAGCCGAGATCGTTATTTGGTCTTCCGGAACCGCCACGACCGCCGCGGCCGGAACCGCCGCGTCCACCTGTCGCGCCGACGCCAGGATTTTGTGCCGAAGCTGTAAATGAAATGATGGCAAGAATTGCCGCTCCCGTCAGGAGCAATCGAATACTGGTCTTTCTCAACATGATTCTTCCTCTGCCGACAGCGCGTGTTTCGCGCGTCTCGCTCATTCTATAACAAGCGCGCGGCCGGCCTGAAATGTCAGTTGGCAGATGGCGCTGATTGTAGTGCACCTTGAAGTGTTGGCGATCGGTTTGAGATTCAGGCCACGCCCGCCGACGCTAAGCCTGATGATTGCGCTGCCAAACGGCTTTGCCGATAAAGAACGGTCCCATGTGTTCCATCAGCGTGGAGGTCTGCCGGGTCTTGCGCATCGCCTGCACGCAGGCGGAGAGCGGATAGAGTTCCTTGCCGATCAGGCCGATGACGAAGTCGTTATCGTTCTTATCCATGCCGAAGCTGGCGAGGCGCACGTCCATCGCGAACCCCGCTTCGCCGAAGCTGTGGCCGATCTTGCCGTGTTCGCGCAGAATCGCGGTCTGCTCTTCGGGTGGAAGCGCATTGAACTCGCCCTTGCGGCGCAGCGGATACCAGACGGCCCAGGGCCATGCGGGATCGGTGACGGATTTCGGAGAGCGGTTGAGCAGCCATTCTTCGAGATTGGGTTCATGGCCGAGCGCGTAGGTGCGGCCCATCATGGCGTATTCGGGCTTGAGCGTCAGGCCGGAGAAAGCGCCGGTATCGCGGAAGCCGCGGGCGAAGAGCGGACGTACTTTCGAGACGAAGAAGTCGGGATCTTCGCTCCAGGTGAGCAGGCCGATTCCGTTCGGGTCGTTGGCATCCTCATATAAGACGCCGTTGAGTCCGGATTTATCCAGCGATGCGCTCAGGGTTACGGTGTCGCCGCCGGTAATGCCCGAATTACCGAAAGCCAGGAACTGCATGAAGAGGCGGCGATCGGAAGTCTGCTGGACTCCGCCACGCAGGCCGCCTTTTTCTCTGATATCAAGTGGGTCCACAAGACTATGGTGTCATACGGCCGATCGGGGGGTGGCACACGCCACACAGTCTTAAAGTTTCGAGACGATAAACGGCGTAGTGGTCGGCTGTGGCGATCCACCTTCGGGTTCCACGGTGACGGCGACGGCGGCGGCGTTCGCGGTCTGCCCCCGATAAACGTAAACGGCGGCATCGGAAACCGATTCGCTCTGGAAGGTTCCGGCGGGAACCGGATTGCCGGCAGATGGAATGATCCACAACTCGAATGTTCGATTGGTTTCGAGCTTCGGCATGTGCGCGGCAATCAGCACCACGCCGTTCGGACTGACGAAGACGCGTCCGCGCGCTGTTGGATCTCCGAAGGTGACGTCCTTCGTGGCGGGATCGTTCAGAATCGTCATGGCCTGGGCGAGTTTCGTTGTATCCGGCGCGGGTTGTTCGCCGTTACGGGCGATCGACACCGACAACAGTACGATGGCCAGCAGCGCCGATACGGCCCACGGCAGAAAGACAGACCAGCGCTTCGGTTCCGGCGCTACCATGGCCACCACGCGGCCGCGCAGTCTTTTCGGTGGCTCGGATTCCTTCACTGCGCCCGACATGGCCGCGACGGTTGCCATGGCGCTGCGAATGCCCGCCACGCAGTCGGGACATTCGCGAGCCAGGTGCGCCGCAATTTCCGATCGCACGGGTTCCTCGGCCACGCCGAGAGCCCACGCACCGTATTCGCTGCGCAATTCCTCGCAGTTCACGCGGCCACCGCCTGTCCGAGTTCGGCGCGCAGAATTCCGAGGGCCGCCCGCACCCAGGTCTTGATGGTGCCGAGCGGCTGGCCGAGGCGCTCCGCCATTTCCGTCTGTGAGAGCCCTTCGTAATACGCCAGCTCAATCACTTTCCGCTGGTTGGGATTGAGTTTGGCGATGGCCGCGCGAATGACTCGCGCATGGTCCGTGTTTTGCACCTCACGTTCCATATCGACAAAAAGCGCCGGATGTTCGCGCACGTCGAGCTCGAATGCGTTGCGATCCATGCGTGAAGCGGAGGAGCGTACATGATCGATCGCACGATTGCGCGCGATGGCGAGGAGCCAGGGTCCGAGTGCGCCACGGCCGGGCTCAAAAGCCTGGATGCGGTTCCACACGCGAAGGAAAGTTTCCTGCACCAGATCTTCGGCGATGGCGGAATCGCGCACGATGGCGAGGACCACTGAGTAGGCCAGACGTCCGAAGCGATCGTAAAGATCCTTCATGGCGTCGGGATCGCGGCGCTGCAGCCGGCGAGCGAGTTCTTCGTCGTGCTGTCCGCTGAGTTCGAGAGCGAGGATGAGACCTGGAAACATCATGCGATAAAAAATTTGCGGAGTGGCTCCGCTTCGAAAAGGATAGCGCGAATTTAGTGTCAGATGATAGAGGCGCGAAGCACCGACATGCGCCGAGACAGCGATTGACGGGATGTTGGCGAGGTACCTCACACTTACCGATACGTTGCGCGATGGCTTTCGGATGACGTTGTCATGATCGGGAAGATCGCAATGAGCGAGTTGCGACGGCCGCGACCATCATTTTTTGCTTGACTTTTTTCTCCAGTAACTCTATATATGAATCACGCTGCGATTTTTTTTAGATCGCAAATTTCGATTAGGAGAATCACCGATGAAGAACGCAACCAAGAAGAAAGCAGCACCGAAGAAGAAAGCCGCCGCCAAGAAAAAGAAGTAACTGCGGTGAGAGCAACCGAACGACCTAAAGGCCCCGGAGACGGGGCCTTTTTTTATGCCGGGCCGTCAGACTCCACGAGACCGGCCGCGCTGCACCATCCCGAGGAAGCGATGGGTCAACTCATGAATCCAGTCCGCCTTGCGGGAAACGATCGCCGCGTGGGGAATCAGGTCTTCCCGTATCCCGAGCGCGGACGCACCGGCTTCAATGAACTGCGTGGCAGTCTGCTGATTCACGCCACCGGATGCAATCAGCGGCACATTTGGAAACGGCGCACGCAGAGCCTTGATATACGGTGCGCCACCCACCTGCGAACACGGATAGATTTTAATCATGTCGGCGCCGGCGCGCAGGGCGGCCATGACCTCAGTCGGCGTCAGAGCGCCGGGGATCGCCGCGACTCGCGCTTCTTTTGCCGTTTCCACGATTGCGTGATCGAAACCGGGACTGGTGATGAACATAGCGCCGGCTCCCAGGCACTGACGCGCCGCCGACTCGTCGAGCACAGTGCCTGCGCCGATGACGGCGTCCGGATGACGCTGCCTGAGGCCAGAGACAATTTCCAGCGCGCCCGGCACTGTCATCGTGATCTCGATGATCGGTATTCCTCCGCCGATGACTGTCTCGGCGGCGAAAAATGCGTCTTCGGCGGAAGCGACCCGAATGGCCGGAACGATTCCGATGTCCCGTATCTTGCGGCAGACTTCTTCTCTGGTCATGGATAGTGTCTCGTGCTTCTAAACAGAAAGAATACCGCGCACGGGGATTTTCTAGCCACCGATCGAGTACATGGGCCGCGGCGGAGCGACGAACTTTGGCGAGTTGATTTCGTGGCCAATCCACTTCGCCGCGATGTTGCTTCGGATGGCGGCGGCGATTTCCTCATCCGGCGCGTTGGTGCGCAACAGTGTCCTCACATCGGTCTCGTCGATGGCGAAGAGGCAATAGCGCAGCTTGCCATCCGAGGTGAGGCGGATCCGGTTGCAATTCAGACAGAAGGGTTTGCTGACCGAGGCGATAAAGCCCGCGCGAGCGCCGGTATCGGTGAACTCGTATTCGGTGGCTGGCGCCCGGGGATCGGCATCGGGGACGGCCCGGAGCGGCGCGATCTCACGCGACAGCACTGCGATGATTTCGTCGGCAGTCAAAACGCGCGCACGGTCCCAGATGGATTGCGCGTCGAGCGGCATGAACTCGATGTAGCGCGGTTCGAAGCCGCGTTCGCGGCAATAGAGCGCCATGGGAACGATGTCCGGTTCCACGAGGCCCTTCACAGCCACGATGTTGAGCTTGGTATTTTTGAAGCCGACGGCAACGGCCGCGTCGATGCCCGCCAGCACACGCGGCAGGTCGTCGCGGCGCGTGATTCGTTCGAAGCGAGCGCGGTCGAGGGTATCGAGATGGATGTTGAGACGGCGGAGGCCGGCGCTGTAGAGATCAGCCGCCTGTTTTTCGAGCAGGACGGCGTTGGTGGTCAGCGCCATGTCGCGGATACCGGGTATAGCGGCGAGTTTCTCGATGAGCCGCGGCAGGTCGCGACGTAAGAGAGGCTCACCACCGGTGAGACGAATTTTGGAAATACCGAGCGGAACGGCTGCGCGCACGAAGCGCTCGATTTCTTCGAAGGTCAGGATCTCCGCGCGATCCATGAAGTGCACGCCTTCTTCGGGCATGCAGTAGAAGCAGCGGATGTTGCAGCGGTCGGTGACGCTGATGCGCAGACTGTCGTGAACGCGGCCGAACGTGTCGGTCAGCGGCTGCGGCGATTTGTTAACTGCGGCGTTCACCCTACTGCCAGCATACGCTCCAGGGGGACGAGCGCGCGGCGCATAAGGTCGGGAGCGAGTTCGACCCGCGGCGCGAGGTTGGTGAGCGCGTCACGCAGTTTCTCGAGCGTGTTCAGCCGCATGAACGGGCATTCGCTGCAATTGCAGTTCTCGTTGGCGACGTAATGGAAGCGGCGGCCGGGTGCGGCGCGTTCGAGCGAATAGTTCACACCGCTTTCGGTCATGACGATAAACTCGCGCGCGGGGCTGGTGGCGCAGTACTCGATGATGGCGGAAGTGGAACCGATGAAATCGGCGTGGCGAAGCACGGCTTCCGGGCATTCCGGATGTGCGACCACGAGCGCTTCGGGAAAATCTTTCTTCGCGTCGAGCAGGCGGCGCGACGGGAAGGTGTTGTGCACGATGCACGAACCCTGCCAGATCTTCATGTTCTGGCGGCCGGTTTCACGCTGCACCCACGCTCCGAGGTTGCGATCCGGCAGGAAGAGCACGGTCTTATCGCGCGGAATGGAGTTCACGATCTTCACGGCATTGCGCGACGTGCAGAGGATATCGCTCTCCGCTTTGACTTCGACCGAGGTATTGATGTAGCTGACAACCACGTGATCGGGATTGCGGCGGCGATATTCGCGGACGTCTTCCGCCTTGCAGCTATCCACCAGACTGCAGCCCGCTTCGCGATCAGGCGCGACGACGATGCGCGTGGGATTCAGCACCTTCGCGGTTTCGGCCATGAACCAGACGCCGCAAAAAGCGATGACGTCGCCTTCGTAGGTCAGCGCTTTGCGCGCCAGTTCGAGACTGTCGCCGACAACGTCGGCCAGTTCCTGGATTTCCGGATCCTGATAATGGTGCGCGAGGAGGATGGCGCGGCGCTGGCGCTTGAGATCGAGGATTTCCTCAGTAAGGGTTGGGGCGGCAAACATGCGGGGTTTGTAAGAGGAACAGCTGCTTTCAGCTTAACAAAGGCGAAGTTTTATAGCGTCTTCAGGAATGCCGGATCGATGTTACCGCCGGAAATAATCACACCGGCGCGGCGGATTCCGGCGGGCAGTTTGCCGAAGATCGCGGCGGCCACTCCGACCGCGCCGCTCGGTTCCACTACGATCTTCATGCGCTCCATCAGAAACAGCACGGTGGCGCGAATCTCATCCTCGGTGACGAGCAGTATGTCTTCCAGATTGCGGCGCAGAATCGGAAAGGTCAGTTTTCCTGGCGATAACGTCCGCAGGCCGTCGGCAATGGTTTCCGGAGATGCGATTGTGACGCGCTCACCTTTGCGGAACGACTGCCAGACGTCGTTGCCGAGTTCCGGTTCCACGCCGAAGCATCGGATTCCCGGAGAAATGTCTTTGGCGATGGTGGAACATCCGGAGGCCAGTCCGCCGCCGCCGCAGCAGATGAGCAGGGCGTCGAGGTCGGGCACCTCTTCCAGCAATTCGAGCGCTGCGGTACCCTGGCCAGCCATAATCATCGGATGATCGTAGGGTGGCGCGAGGACGCCGCCGGTTTCCGCGAGCACCGTGGCAGCAATTTTTTCGCGGTCGTCACGCATGCGGTCGTAAGTGACGATGCGGGCGCCGAGCGCACGGGTGGGCTCCATCTTCGATTGCGGGGCGTCTTCCGGCATCACGATGGTGGCGGTCGCGCCCACGTATTTCGCGGCAATGGCTACTGCCTGCGCGTGATTGCCGGAGGAGAAGGCCACGATGCCGCGCTTCAGCTCATCGGGATAGAGCGAAAGAATCAGATTTGCGGCGCCGCGGATTTTGAACGCGCCACTGCGCTGGAAGTTCTCGCATTTGAGGAAGAGACTGACGCCCGCGCGATCGTCGACGCTGCGCGAAGTCATGACCGGCGTGCGTCGGGCCAAAGGACGAATGCGCTCCGCTGCTTCGCGGATCATTTCCGGGGTAAGAGTTGGATTGTCCAAGTTCGGGTCTAGCTGGCGGTTTCAAATGCAAGCTTATGTTGACGATTGTAACGCTGGCGGTCCTGATATTCCTGATAGAGCGTGCCGAAACCCGCCCAGTAGTAGCCGCCGACGAACAGCGACAAGAACGGCAGCGACGGGAAATTGTAGGTCGAGATGGCAAACACACACATGTAAAGGAAATACGTTCCGCAGGCCAGTTCGAAATAAGGAAGCCAGCCGCTGCGGCTCTTATACTTCTTAACCGCCATACTTTTCTGGTGATTGCCTTCGATGGCGTATTTCGGTGTGCGGACGAAACCGCTCTGCACGCCAAAGAGCGCTTCGAGCACGGCGCGCGTGTTGATGAGCGTGAGGCCCACGCCCACCGCCATCAGCATCGGCAGGAACAGGAAGGTACGCTTCCAGGATTTCGGATGGAGCTCCCGCTGCGCGATCACGTAAAACGCCGAAATCGACCAGAATGACGCCACAATCAGCGGGAAATCCAGCAGCATCATCTGCCAGACGCCCATATAGAAGCGCACGATCATCACCGGCAGCATCAGCGCCGAAATAATGATCATCAGCGGATAAGAAAGGTTGGGCGTGAGATGCATGAAAGCTTCCGCCTTCACGCGCCACGGGATCTTAGCGCGCACGATGCCCGGGAGCAGCTTTTTCGCGCATTGCGTGAGGCCTTTGGCCCAGCGAAACTGCTGCACCTGAAAGCCGTGAATCTCGACCGGCAGTTCGGAGGGGCAATCGAGATCCGGCAAATAGACAAACTTCCAGCCTTTGAGCTGCGCGCGGTAGCTGAGATCGGAGTCTTCGGTCAGGGTGTCGTGCTGCCAGCCGCCCGCGTCGTCAATCATGGTGCGCCGCAGAATTCCGGCCGTGCCATTGAAATTAAAGAAGTAGCCGGCGCGGGAACGCGCTCCATGCTCCAGGATGAAATGGCCATCGAGCAGGATGGCTTCCACTTCGGTCAGGAAATTGAAACCCTTATTGAGGTAGCTCCAGCGGGTTTGTACCACGCCGACTTTGGGATCGGCGAAATGGTGAATGGTGCGCAGCAGAAAATCGGTGGGAGGAATGAAATCGGCATCGAACACGGCGACAAACTCGCCGGTGGCGCTTTTCAGGCCTTCCTGGAGCGCGCCGGCCTTGTAACCTTCGCGATTGGTGCGATGCAGGTATTGAATCGGATGCCCGATGTTGAAATATCGCTCGCAAAGTGCCTCGGCGAACGGGTGGGTATCGTCGGTGGAATCGTCCAGCACCTGAATCTGAAGCAGTTCGCGGGGATATTCGATCTTCACCACTTCATCGATCAGGCGTTCGAGCACGTAGCGCTCGTTATAGAGCGGCAGCTGGATGGTGACCTTCGGGAGCCGAGCGAATTTCTGAGGCGGGTTGGTTGTGGCCTTCTTGCGGTGCTTGAAATAGGTGTGGATGGTATCGAAGCGGTGCATCCCGTATATAGAAAGGATGCCGAGGATACCGAAATAGGGAATCAGGATCGCCCAATCGAACCACGCCAGCTGATGAATGCCCGCGAAAGTGTCGTCGAACATACCGCGCGAGATCTTCGTGAATGCGGAGACGGCCAGCAGCGCGGGTAACGGTGTCGTAAACATACTCGTAGCGGACCGGGAGGGATCCCCGGCCGGTAAATCGGACCCTGTTATTCTACTCTCTTAATTCTACAACGGCCGCGGGGCCGCGTTTTTTGCTCCTCCGGGCGGAACGGTGCGAACGACAAAAAAACGGCGGCGGGAGTGTTATACTCCCGCCGCCGTTGGTTAAGGCCCTGAGATTCAGGCGGTTGGTTAGTGGATCACGAAGTTGAACGTAACCGAACCCGTACCAAACGCGGTAGCGTCGGTCGGCAGGCTTCCGGAATCCGTGACTGTGACTGTTACCGGGAACGAAGGAGTCGCAACCGGCAGCGTCCCGATGGTGAAGATACCGGTCGTGGTATCGAAGGTCACCCATGAGTTTTCCGCAAGGAACGCGGCGGTAATGGCATCTACAGAGTAGACGTAGGCATTGCCGTTGCTGCCTTTGCCAGTGGCCGCGATCGCGCTGTTATACGGTACGCTTGTTGTCCACGAGCTGGCGGTGACGGAGTTGGGAACCACCGCGGGCACGTTCAGGCCAACGACAACCGGGAAGTTGGCGGCGCTAAGCGGTGTAGTGCCCGAGTCGTAGGACGAGACCGCCAGTGAGTAGGTTCCTGCCTTCGTAGTGGCCAGCGTGCTGACGACACCAGAGGTCTGGTTGATTGAGATGCCGGTTGCCGTTGTGAAGGCGCCGGGCAGCGTATAGAAGTAAGGAGCCACGCCACCGGTGGAGCTCACTGTGGTCACAGCGGCGTTCGCCGTGCCAAATGTCGCCGTGGTCTGCGCGCTATCGGTCATAAAGAGGCCGTTGCCGACAGTCACAACGAAAGTGACTGTGCCCGTTACCGGAATGGTTTCCGAATCCGTGGCGGTCACTGTGACCGTGTAGGCGTTGGCGCCCGGTGTGCCGGTGTTGGCGGACGGGGTGCCCACAATCAGGCCTCCGTTGGTGCCAGTCGGAATCAGGGACAGCCCGGGGGGTAGCAACCCGGACGTGATGGCATAGCTGTAGCTGGAGTTGTTGGAGCCGTTCGGGCCACCCAGCGCCACTACGGCGTTGTTCGCGTTGTAGGTGCTGGAAAGCGGAGTGCCAACCTTGACCGACATCGTGTTAGGAGTGCTGTTGGCGGTCGGGCCTGTCATCAGGAGCCGCGGCGCAACGTAGAGGTTGACGCCGGTCTGAGTGGTGACGCTATTTGAAGTGACGGTCAACGGAACCTGTATGGGAGCCGTGACGCTCTGTAACAGCGCGCCGGATGCGGTGGTAAAGCCGTTGGCGATGTTATCCGGCAGACGGAAGGTCACCTGATAAAGGCCCGCGATGGTGTCAGGCACCCATCCGGCGTAGAGAATGCTGGTCACTGGTTGATTTCCGACCGACAGACTGACGGCATCGGTGCCGTTGGAAAGCAGGCAGGGAACAAGGCGGCCGGTGTTGAGCGGTCCGGTCATAATCAGAGTGCCGTCGAGCGATCCGATCGCCGTGCCCGTCTGCTGAGCGTTGAACGCAGTGAGGTAAGTGGAGGTGCTGACGCAATCCGCCGACCATGCGCCGCCGCCGGTGGCTGTATCGTCGGCCGTGCTGTCGGGTATTCCCAGACCCGTCATGTAGACGGAAACGATGTCGGAATTTCCCGTCACCGAGACATTCCTGAGACCTGCCGGGTTGGTGGAGCTGATCAGGTTGTTGTTGAGATCGAGAATCGCACCGTTGCCCTGGCCGTCCGCCCCGATGGTGAAGATACCAGGGTCTGTTGCCACGATGTTGACGGTGTAGATTGCGCTCGACTGCGCTGCACTGGCGGCCGGTGTGTAGCCGACAACGATGTCAACCGGCTGGCCGACGGGAACCACGCTGGGCACCAGCAGATTGATCTGCCCGTTGGTGGCAAACAAGAGCGGTGCGTTCGTGGTGGTGAAATTAGACCCGTTGGCGTTTTTCTGGAATGTGACAGTCAGGGCGGCGGCAGGTATCGCCGGTGATGCCTGGGTCTGTGCCAGCGTTGGAGTAAAGGCGAGCGAGGCCGGATACGTCATCGTGAGCGGATCCGGCGCGCCGGTCAATATGCTGTTGCTGCCGCTGGTGGCGCAGTTGGGGCAGAAGTTCGATCCGAAGATGCTGATCATGTCGTACGGTGCAACCGTCGGGGTGCTCCCCGTCTGGAGCAGTGACGAAGAACTCACTACCGCCTGAACGATGGGGCTGGAACCGAAGTACAGCGTTTGCGAGGCAGTCGCGATCTGACAGGCTACGCCCGCCACCGGATTGCAGACGCCGATGACCACGCTTCCCGACGCGTTGAACGGGATATGTCCCGTGTACGAAGCGCCCGGATAGATGAATTGCAGGGACATATTCGAACCGTTAATGATGGTCGGAACGATGGCCGAGTCAAACGTCATTGCTGCGCCAGGCGTTGTCACAATGCCAACTCTGGTCGCCTGAGTGATCGCGACGCCCTGAACGAATCCAGTTCCGGTAAGCGCTACCGTGAAGGTGGATTGTCCGATGGCCTCGGAGGAAGGACTCAGTGATGTGATGGTGGCTCCCGGAGCCTGTACGGTAATGTCGAAGGTCACCACGATGGTGGACGCGGGGCTGCCCCATGTCAGGGTCACCGTGCCAGTGAGCACGCTGCCCGGCGATGCCGTGGCGAAGGCCTGCGGACTGAACGATACGCTGATCGGAGTTCCGAAGCTGTAGGCGAGGCCGTTTTGTTCTGCCGCCGGAATCTGTGGTCCCAGGCTGCCTCCCGTTGTCGCAACATAAGCGATCGGCGTGTCTGTCGAAAGAACAGTGATCGTCGGTGTCGGATATGCCGCGCCTTCGGTCCAGATGAGACTGACCGTGGTGGGTCCCTGAATCGTCATCTGTGCCGCTTTGTTGGTCAGCAGCATGCTGACGGGAATCGTCAGATCGCCGTAGCCCGAGACACTGACGGTCACTTGTGCCGTGTAGGTTCCAGGAGCCAGGGTATCGGCAACGTTGGTGGAGCTGAAGCGAATGCTCTGGGGGGCGGAACCGCTCTCGGGGGCCGCTCTGAGCCAGGCTGGAAGGCTGGCGTCGTTGACGCTGAAATAGGTGTTGAGAACGCTTGAGCTGAGCGCTACGTCGGCGAAGCCCGCGTTACCCGAGCCCTTGACATAGGTAAACGTTGCCGAAGTCGGCGCTGCCGTCAGCACGGTAGGCGTGACAATCTGCAGGGCGACGGAGAAGACCGCGTCGCTATTCGGCGCGTTGGTCAGATGGATCGCGATGCTGGTGGCAACACCGTTGTTGCAGTTGGTGGACTGTGCCGTGCCTTGTGCCTGGAGCGTGAAAGTGACCGCGCTCGCGCTGGCCGTTCCTCCGCTGGGCGTGCCGATTGCCAGCCATGCTGGTGCCGATGTGCCTATCGTGAATGCGGTGCCGCCGTTAACCGGGGACGTGACTGAAACGGTTTGCGGGTAGTTAGGAACATAGTTCCAGCCGCCGACGCCGTTCGAGACTTTTGCGCAGGTGACAGTGATCGGACTGGGGATTACGACCAGAGGAGAAGCGCTCGGGCCCGAGACCACAATGTTCACGGCGATTGTCTTATCCGCTACAGTAACGCCCGAACCGAGAAGCGCGCTTTGGAGGCTGATTGTCGAAGTGACAGGTGTCGAACTGATCGGCAAGCTTCCGCAGGTTGAAGATGCCCGGACCGTGAAGGTGACCTGCGATAAGGCGGTTGCCACGCTGCTGCCCGGAATGGCAGTGGGATAAGTTACCCAGGCGGCCGCGGGAGCACCGCTATCGAGGGCGAAAGGTGTTCCGCCCGTGGCGCCGGAACCTACGGTAACCGTTTGTGCCGGTCCCGGGAAGTAGTTGCTGCCGGACTTCACGCACGTCAGATTGACCGTTGCAATAGAAGTGGTCAGCGCGGAAGCTACCGCACTTCCGCTGTTCACCGTGGTCGCTACCGCGACCGAAACGTCCGCCGTCGGGTTGCTGCTGGTGTTCGGCGCCGAGGCGGTGCCGGTGATGTGACCGAAAGCAACGGTTGCCGACGTGGTAGAACTCAGACCCTGACAGCCGACCAGTGGTCCAGCAGCCAGCGTCACAGTGTAGGTGGCAGTGAGGGCCGTCGAGCCGGTCGCCGCCGAGGCCAGCGTCTGGATCGACGGGGCCGTGATCACAAAGTCCGACGGATTCGAGCCGGCAAGCGTCGCCGACACAATGATTTGATTGGGCGAGACGAGCGCTGTAATGGGCTTCACAACGATGGTCGCCGATGGAGGCGTACCGGTCAATGTGCTGCAGTTTAGGGTTACCGTAGTTTCGGCGACCAAGCCACCGTTCTGGAACGTTGCGAGGACGTTGGCGGCTTTCAACATGCCAGACCCCGCAGTCAACGCGACCAGTACGGGAAATATTTGCCGGGCATAATGCCCTATTGTTGTTCGCCGTGTTCGTAATATCGAGGTGTCCATAGTGGACCTTCCTTTTTTCATTTGGATTGTCGACGACAGCACCAATACAGCGGCGGTCAAAATCTGTCGCTGGAAGCCTTATCGGTTGAATTGCGAATTTTCTCTAATTTTGATTTGCAAATTGCCCGGAGGAGGGCGGGAAGGGTGGTTATGCACCGTTTTGAAACGGTCGCAATCCAAAAAAGGAGACCCGCTGGAACGAATGCTCTAAATAAGATGAACTAGTCTTACGTGTTCACGGGCGTAGACTCGCCCAATTTCGCGCAGCATCGGAATTGCGTTTATCGCGTCGAGTTTCGCCAGCATGGGATCGTTCCGGAGCAACTCTTCCATCCTGTCGGTCTTGTACGACTGGTTGTAGCGGACATAGCTGAACCAGCGCTGCCCCGGCAGTGGCACACCCACCAGATCGCCGATTTCCGTATCCAGCGATTCGCCGTACAGACACTCGCCGAGGCAGCGGCACAGATAGTCCTGTTGCCAGGCTATGCCCTGAATCAGGGCCGGCGGAATACTGGCGGCGTTGAAGCCCAGCCACAGCTTTTGCACCTTGGCCGGCAAGGCGGAGGAAAACCGCAGCGTCCCGAGAGAAACGACCCTTATATTATCGGGGCCTGCGGGCCAGTTCATTCTGTAGCACGGCAGGATCGCGGTGAGCGCTCCGATCAGCGATGGATTGTTATAAGGCGTGATGGAGCCATCCACAAAAACGCAGGACCGGTCTCCCAGCACGATTTCCTCGGGGTCAAAATAGACCGGCGCGGCCGTGCTGGCCCGGACCAGCTTCCAGAGCGGTATCTTCAGATTGCAATCCGCCCGGGCCGGGTCGTTGAACACCGCACTGGCGTTGTTCGTGACGGGCCACGCCGAGCCCGTGGAGTGATTGCGCACCACCACAAGCAACGCCTTCTTTAAACGCGGGCTATCGAGCAGAGCCGGCACCCGGCCGTCGCCGTCCTCGGAAAACAGGCGCTGCAGCATCTCGGAAAGCGGTTTCGCCTCATAGCGCGAGACCAGGATCTTTTTGATAGGCCTGTACCAGGGGACCGGCCGGAACATCGTGCTGCCGTACTGCACATATAAGTCGAGAATCTGCTCCACCGTCATCCCCCAGCAAAGACAGGTGGCGATGATAGCGCCCGTGCTGGTACCCGAGAAGAGGTCAAAGTGATCCGCCAGAACCAGGTTGGGTGAATCGTAGTGGTCACGAAGCAACTGCTGGATATGGAGCAGGATCTCCAGGCTAAACACTCCGCGTATTCCTCCGCCATCGAGCGAAAGTATCCGTTTCATCGTGTTAGTTCCTCGGCATCTTTCTGTTGCGAATCAGAGATTTCCATTCAATGATCTCGACCAGCAGCGCTTTCTCGATTCTGCCGGCCACCTGGAGTACCGGCGGCCAGGTGCGCAAAGCTTTGAGCTCCCTGGCCCACAAAGTCAGAGAGTCATGCAGTTCCCGGTAACGGCGCTGCCTCCTGTCGCAATCGTTCACAATCAGCAGCGCGCCTGCAACGGTGGAGACCTGAAAAAGAAACGACGCCGCGATCGCCAGCCGCTTCCCTGCCACCGGATCGTGAATCCCCGCCAGTGTTCCGCTCACAAATGTCGATATCGAAATGGCGATTG
>Ga0302198_10000607_pt1 | contig 40556 bp, 32 predicted proteins | sample II_Bog_N2_2_FD_193521 | JGI IMG/M metagenome (GOLD analysis project Ga0302198, IMG submission 193521) | Peat permafrost microbial communities from Stordalen Mire near Abisko, Sweden - II_Bog_N2_2 | ecosystem: Environmental > Terrestrial > Soil > Wetlands > Peat | place: Sweden: Abisko...
TCGATCTTGCCGTAGTTGGTCATCAGCTCGCGGATCAGCCCGTGTGTGTAGTCGACGAACCGCCGCCGCGCTGCCGGATCGGTCTTGCAGGTGGCCCCGTCCGGGTGGTGCCAGTCCATCAGCGAGTAGTAGAACCCCACGCGCAGACCCTCGGCCCGCGCCGCATCCACAAACTCGCGCACCAGGTCGCGGCCCGGCCCCTGCTTGGGAGCGCAGTAGTCGGTCAGCTTGGTGTCCCAGTGGCAAAAACCCTCATGGTGCTTGGTGGTCATCACCATGTACTTCTGCCCCGCAGCCTTGGCGAGCCGCGCCCAGTCGCGCGCAGCGTTCGGTTTGGGCTTGAAGTGCTTGGCCAGCAGCTCGTACTCCAGCAGCGGAACGCCCTCCACCTGCTTGGCCCACTCGTGCTGCCCGATCACCGAGTAGAGCCCCCAGTGCACAAACATGCCGAACTTGGCCTCATGCCACCAGGCCATCCGCTCGGCCCGGGTAGCTGCCTGCGCCGTGTCCGTCGGCGATGAAGCCTGCACAGTCGCCGCGGCAATCGCCTCTGTGCTGTTCGCAGCGCCAAGCGCCAGCGCCCCCGCCGCGCCTACCTGTTTTAGAAATTGCCGTCTCGAACTCTCGCTCCACTGCATGGTTGTCCCCCGAAAAGCTGCGCCTTGTCCGTCGAGGGAAATATAGCAGCCGCGGCGCACGCCGGCACTGTTGAGGCGAAGCTCAGCGCCCCTGGCGCCAGCGCAAAGTCCCGTTCCTCTCTGTCGCATGGACACACCGTGATGCAACAAACAGCGCCTGGCGTGGGTCGGGAGACCCATGCCACAGCCGGCCAGAAGGCCGGCGCTACGAACCCGTTCGCACGCATTGTGAGAAATGCGGGCTAGAACTGATACAGTGATTACGAACGAGTAAGAAGCGAGTTACTTGAGGACCCATGACGTCACCACCGAAAGGGTCCCGCGCCTTTAAGTTCTGCTATAACCAGCATGGAGAGGGTCAGGCTCGATCCATGAATCTGCGAGCCTTGTTACCTCCGCAATCAGGAAGACGCGCCGGCCCTGGGGATCAGTCCGGCGAACTCTTCTGAACTACTTCGGCGCGTTCTTTCGCACGGCCATTTCAGCCAGCCATCTTTCCGGCCGGCCAGTCTGGCGCACCGGTGCGCCAGACTGCTGCCGCGCCCGCGCTCAGAGGTCAGGTCCATGAAAACCGCACAGTTAGGGACACTGAAAGCCATCTCGCTTGTACTCATCCTGCCCGGTCTGGCCGGCCTGATTGCCGCTGCCATGCTCTCCGTGCACTATCTCGACACCATGCCCCGATGGCCGTCCCCGGAGGAGATGCGCACCATACCGCGCAGCATCCACGGCGTGGTCGTCTACCAGACCGCAACCGAGGATCGGGACCTCAACCGCATGGAATACTCCTCCGTCGGCGTCTTTGTGATCGGTCTCGCTCTGGGCCTTGTCTATCTCGAGAGGTGGGGCGCGCGCCAGGTCCGCACCGCCCACACCCGCGCCGCTGTTGAACGCGACCGCCTGACCGAGGATTACGGATAGCGCCGATCCGGGCTCTCTTACAATGGAAGGATGCCCGAGCTGCCCGAAGTAGAGACCATCGCCTGCGGCGTCGACGCCCGCGTCCGCGGCGACCAGATCGTCGAGGCCTGGTTCGGCAGCCATCGCGAGCCCTTCAAAACCCCCGCTGCCCGCCAGGCCAAAGGCCTTGAGGGCAGCACCATCCTCGCCGTTCATCGCACCGGCAAGCACATTGTCTGCGAGCTGGGCCCTGGCACGGCGCGCAGCAGCTTTTTGGAGGAGAGTGCAGCCGCTCCAACAGCGCAGTGGATCGTCCACCTGGGCATGACCGGCCGCCTGCTGGTCACTACTCCCGACGGTCCGCTCGCACCCCACACCCATGCCCGGCTGCTGCTCAAGAGCGGCCGAGAGATTCGTTTTGTCGATCCCCGCCGCTTCGGCCGCCTTGAGCTGCGCGACCTGGCCCAGACCACCGCCTTTGCCGGCGCGGGTCAAGAGCCCCTCACCATCGCCGCCGAGCCCTTCGCCGCTCTGTTTCACGGACGCAAACTAGCCATCAAGGCTGCCCTGCTCAACCAGTCCCTGCTCACCGGTGTGGGCAACATCTACGCCGACGAAAGCCTCTTTCGCGCCGGCATTCGCCCCCGCCGTGCCGCCGGCCGCCTCACCCGCGCCGAGCTCGAGCGCCTCCGCCAGTCCCTCGTCTTGGTTCTCGAGCACGCCATCCGCCTGGGTGGCTCCTCAGTTTCCGACTACGTGGACGCGGACGGCGTCCGCGGCTTCTTCCAGTTGGAGCACTGCGTCTACCTGCGTACCAGCCAGCCTTGCCGCCAGTGCGCGACGCCCATCCGCCGCATTCTCATCGCCGGGCGCGGCACTCATTACTGCCCGCAGTGCCAGCGCTAACCGGGATTGTATGATTTTACGGATTGTTAGAGCATCCCAACTTCCAGAATGCAGAAAGCCGGAACGTCAAAGGCTCCGCATCTCCTTGAAAACATAAAGAACGCATAACGGCCCGACAATTGCTATGTAGAAAGTGCCAGTGATGTACCGGCCGCTTGGAGAAAACCCCGAGCCGGCCACAAGAACAGCAGGACCCCGGCAAGAGCCACCGCCAATGAAGCGGCCCTCCAAAGAGGGAACCCGGCCGGGAAAAACCTGCAGAAGGCGCGGCGGATATAACCGCCGTCCTCAAGCCCTTTGGGAGGCCAGTGACCAGTGCAGGATTACAAAACGCCACTCCCCTTCGGGAGTGGCGTTTTGTACGTTTGGGTCGCCCGGTGCTGCATCAGGATTGAAATCTCCCGGCCCGCATCCAAAACCACCCTTGCCAGCCGACGCACTTGCCTGTAGTATCGGAGTTGCCTATCAAGCGGCTGACGCGAGCCACCCGGTAACCAGGGCAGAGCGCGCTCGCCGCCGAGCAAGGACGTTTCGCCGCATCACTTATTCCTTTATCAGGCACACGCGGCGGATCCTCCCATAGGAAGGGCATTACCAGAGGAAAGCTCCGGCCGTATCAAATCAATTTCAGCGAACCGGGGAGACTCCTGCACGGTTCCTGTCCAGGGGTCGGCAAGGTTCGCAGCGGGGCCATTTCCACGGGGTTTGGGCAGATTGTGCAGTCGGCAGGTTGACTGCTCTTTGCCGAATGTCCACACGAGTCACCAGATCGCAGGCCAGGGAGTTTCTTGTTCAGCAGAGTTGTTCCCGGGGCAGGCAAACGAAGTTCAGCCGCAGGCCTTCACGCGGCGAAGCTCGCTAACCCAATGAAGCAGATAGCAAATCACCAGGAAGTAAACGCATGACGACAGAATCGACGCAGCCCCAGATCGAACTGGGGCCCGCTCCGGCTAACGGTCAGGGGCAGTCGCAAGGACATCGGCGCCGCCGGCGCCGTCGCAAAAACAAAAGCAGCCAGCAGAGCGCGCCGCAGGGCCAGCCCGGCGTCGTCCAGGCCCAGCCGCCCGCCCCGCCCGTTGCCCAGGCCGCTCCGCCCCCGCCCAGGCCCGCGCATCAGTCCCATCAGAACCAAGGTCAGGGTCAGGGACGCAAGAAGAAGAAGTTCTTCCAAAAGGGCTCCGGCTCCGCCCAGCCCAGCAACAACACGACCCACCAGCCCGGCAACACCGTGGGCGGCTCGCAGGGCAAGCGCAAAGGCAAGCAGAAGGGCCCGCGCGAGTTTGTGGGCCCCATGGACCACAGTTACCGCACCGTCAACGGCAACGTGGCCGACGGTCCCCCCTCCACGATCCAGATCACGAGCAACGGCCACAACGGCTACTATCAGGACGCTTACACCGCCCCCGCCGCCGCCGTGCGTGAAGACTCGCCCACCCGCATTTTCTGCTTTATTGAGGATCTCTTCTTCCAGGCCAAGATCATGGAAACGTCGAAGAAGCTCGGCGTCAAGGTGGAGTTCATCAAGGGTGACAAGGAGTCGGTCGCTCGTCTCACTGACCTGGCCGAGGCAGATCGCCCCACGCTCGTCGTCTTTGATCTCAACAACCTCAACGCCAAGCCCATGACCCTGATCCCCAAATTCAAGGCCAAGTTCAAGAAGGCGACTTCGATTGTCGGCTTCCTGAACCACCTCCAGGGCGACCTGAAGCTCAAGGCGATTGAGGCCGGCTGCGACGCCGTCATGCCCCGCTCGGCCTTCTCGCAGACCTTGCCCAACCTGCTCCGCCGCTACGGCCTGGAAGAAGAAGAAGACAACTACCCGCAGCCGGTGTAGCGCGCACGGCAACCTACAGTGAAATACGAAAGGCGACCGCTCAGACGGTCGCCTTCTGCGTTGGAGCCGAATCACCGACTACCTTTGGAACTAGCCGGGCGGCCAGCTCATCTCCCGCCCGCCCAGCAGGTGCAGATGCAGGTGGTCGACAGTCTGCCCGCCATCGCGCCCGGTGTTCACCACGATCCGGTAGCCATCGCTCAGGCCCTTATTGCGCGCAATCTCCGCCGCGGCCCACAGCAGGTGTCCCAGCAGCGCCTGCTTGCTCTGGTCGGTGTCGATCATCGACGGAATATGCTCCCGCGGCACAATCAGCACGTGCACCGGGGCCTGCGGATGCAGGTCAGCGAAGGCATAGCCAAGCGCATCCTCGTAAATCGGTGTCGAAGGAATCGCGCCTTCAACAATCTTGCAGAAAAGGCAGCTCATAGCGACCTCAGTCTACAAGCCGTGGCTCCCCGCGCGCCCGCTGGCCGGCGCACATTTCTCGCTGCTGAATCAAACCGGTTACAGGGGCGTCGGTCTCAGGACCCGCCCTTCGGCTTCCACAGCCCCACCACATTGCCTTCCACGTCCGCGAACCAGGCAAACGTTCCTGAAGGAATCTCGACAGGCGGCACAATCGTCTTGCCGCCTTCGGCCTCGACTGTCTTCAGCGACCCACCCACATCCTCCGTCTCGATATAGAAGTGGGTGAACTGGTGCGGTTCGTGCCCCAGCGCCGCAACGTGTCCGGGGATACCCGTGCCTGCGCCGGTATCGATCATGCCCATCGGCCCAGGGTCGATCACCCAGCCAAATGCGCGCCGGTAAAACTCGCTGGTCTTTTGCTTGTCCTTGCAGCCAATCTCGAAGTGCACCACGGGATGAGCCATGCCAACCTCCTCAGAGTGAGAGTTGAACCAGTATGCAGCCCCGCCGCGGTCCGGTCAATCGCGAATTCCGAACACGCTCCTGGGACATCGCAAGAATGCGCTTGACATTGTGTACTAGTGTTCTAGTACATTGATTTCGTCATGGGCCACCGGCACCGCTTCCGCTTTCACCTCGACCTGCACAGCGGCATGCCCGTCTACCGGCAGATCATGGATCAGGTCCGCGGTGGCGTGGCCTCCGGAGCGCTCACCCCCGGCGACCAGCTGCCCACCGTCCGCCAGCTTGCTGTTGACCTTGAAATCAACCCCAACACCGTTGTGCGCGCCTACCGCGAGCTGGAGCTGGGCGGCATGCTTGAGACCCACCAGGGCACCGGCACCTTCATCAGCGCCCAGAAGTTGAAGCATTCTGACGCCCACCGCGAGCGCCAGCTTGAGCAGATCGTAGCCGACAGCGTGGCCCGCGCCGGAGCCGCCGGCTTCACTTTGGATGAACTGATTGACGAACTGCGCGACCTGGCCCGCGAGCAGTCGCGCAAAAAATAACTCAAGGAGGTCAACCCATGGCAAGAATCCAGCCTGTTTCGGCAAACCGTGTCGCTGTCACGGCGTTTGATCCGCCTGTCCCCTTCGAACTCCGCCTCAGCGGAAACGGCCAGGCCCAACTCATCAATGAGGACGAGAAAGCAGACCCCAATGCACCGGTATACATCCTTACGCGCAGCGCCTCCTAGGCGTCTCTGAAGTTGTTGTCAGTCAAGAGCAACCGCAGATCCTTCGACTCGGTCGCCGTGGCGACCTTCGATCAGGATGACAGTGGCTTTTGCGTTTTGAGCCTTAGGGACAGGATACTAGCTGGTGTGGTCCACAATGATCTTCCACCCCTGTGGCCCCTTGCGCCACACCAGCGAGAAGATCCCATCGTCCTTTGCCGCCGTCCCGTGCGCCGTCCGCTCCAGGTGAAAGTTGCCCGTTACCACCGCATAGTCCACCGCTCCGCACGAGCCGGGCAGCAGCCGTACATCAAGGTTCGCAAATGTGAGCGTTCCCATCTGTTCCTTTGTGGAATAGCCCTTCATGTACCGTTCCAGAATCGGGCCATAGCCCTTGGCCAGATGCGTTCCAATGAACGTCGTTTCGGGCGAGTTGTCATAGCTCTGCATGAATCCGGGAATGTCCCCGCGGTTCCAAGCGTCCGCCTGCGCTCCAATCGCCACGCGAATCGCCGCTTCGTCCGCGCCGGCTGCGCGTGCCCAACCCGGCGCCATTAAACCTACTAAAACCAGCAACAGAAATGCCCTTTTCATGGGAAGGCCTCCGCTCAAATCGGGAGCAATTGTCTGGTTCAAAACGGAACATCGTTCCATTTTGCAACTACCGCCCGTTCTATCTCATAGCCTACGAGCAAGATCGCTCAGGAATTTCGTCCAAGTAACAAGGAGAATCTTAGTTATAGAACCAAACAGTCCAAAATCGAAAGGAGATTTCTATGACGACCCCATACACGCGTCACGCCCTTGCAGCCGAAGCCCATACCCATGCTGCTTACGAACACTGGGCCGCCGAATTTCAGGAGCGGAAAGGTGAATTTGACACAGCCCATGAATTTGCCAGGAGAGCATGTGAATACTCCAAGCAAGGGGCAATCCTCTCCGCGGAAGCCTACACGCAAACCAAAGGCGTGGCAGCGGGACCAATTTCGGGAAGAACTTCGACTCGACAGACCGGGAGCGGTTCCAAGCGGACGACAGCTTCGACCTGCCCAAGCGTAAGTCCGAATCCGATTCACTGAAAGTTTCGATCAGGGCCCTTCGTCACCGACTTTTCCACACAGGCATGCGGCCTGGAGCTGCCCGTGTGTCTCCCCTCATGCCTATAGAACGTTATAAGATTCAGCCCGGTTGCCGGGCACTGTCCTCGTCTCGCCGCCTTTGACATTCCCTTACAATGGCCTCATGCCTGTGGCCGCCGCCTCTTCTCCATTTCGGATCGTCCACACAGTCTGCTCCCACGACTGCCCAGACTCCTGCGGCGTGCTCGTCACTGTCAACGCCGAAGGCCGTGCCGTCAAGGTGGCCGGCGATCCCGGGCATCCGGTTACGCAGGGCTTTCTCTGCGGCAAAGTGGCCAAGTATCTGGATCGGGTCTACGCTCCGGAGAGAATTCTCTATCCCCTCAAGCGCAAGGCCGACATCGCCAAAGGCCCGCTCCCGCGCGGTCGCGAGCACGAAGCATTTGAGCGCATCAGCTGGGATGAAGCGCTCAGCGCTGTCGCCACTCGCCTCAAAGAGACCGCAGCAGCGCACGGCCCCGAGTCCATTCTCCCTTACAGCTATGCCGGCACCATCGGTGTGCTCGGATACGGGTCCATGGACCGCCGCTTCTTTCATCGCCTGGGCGCCAGCCAGCTGGACCGCACCATCTGTGCCGAGGCGGGCGGCGTGGCCTGGAACCTGGTCTACGGCAAAAAGCTCGCCACCCCTACCGAGGACTTCCGTCTCGCCAAGCTCATCGTTGCCTGGGGCGCCAACATCCATGGCAACAACGTGCACCTGTGGCCCATGGTGGAGCAGGCGCGCCGCAACGGTGCGCGCCTCATCGTCATCGACCCCTACCGCACCCGCACCGCGGCGCTCGCCGACTGGCACATTGCCATTCGTCCCGGCACCGACGGGGCTCTGGCGCTCGGCCTGATCCACGTGATCCTCGATGAGGGTCTGGAAGACCGCGCCTACATCGACGCCATGACGCACGGCTTCGACCAGCTGGCCGAGCGCGCGCGTGAATACACGCCGCAGCGCGTTGCCGCGTGGACCGGCATGACCGCCGCGGAGATTGAGCGCCTGGCCCGCGAGTACGCGACCACCCGCCCGGCCGCGCTGCGCCTCAACTACGGCGTGCAGCGCTCACAGAATGGCGGCACTGCCGTGCGCGCCATCGCCATGCTGCCCGCCCTCACCGGTGCGTGGAAGCATCGCGGCGGCGGCGCACAGCTCTCAACATCCGGCGCATTCCCGTGGGACAAGGTCGCTGTCGAGCGGCCCGACCTCGCGCTGGCATCGCCCCTCAAGCGCCTCGCCCGCGTCGTCAACATGTCCGCGCTGGGTGAAGCTCTTACGCAACTCGGGCAGGGAACCGCTGCCGACGGCCCGCCCATTCACGCGCTGTTTGTCTACAACTCCAACCCCGCCGCTGTAGCGCCCAATCACAACGCGGTCGTCCGTGGCATGGCCCGCGCAGACCTCTTCACCGTGGTCCACGAGCTCTTCTTCACGGACACTACGGACTACGCAGACTACATACTGCCCGCGACCACGTTCCTGGAGCACACCGATGTGCAGGGCGCCTACGGCCATTACTTTGTGCAGCTCTCGCAGCAGGCCATTGAGCCTCCTGGCGAAGCGCGGTCCAACGTCTGGCTCTTCAGCCAACTGGCCGCGCGCATGGGCTTTGAAGAAGACTGCTTCCGCGATACGCCGGAAGACCTTATCGCGCAGGCGCTCGCAATCGGCCCCAACGGCCACTCCACGCGCCCCGCCATGGAGCACATCACGCTCGACGACTTGAAGCAGCAGGGCCACATCCCGCTCAGCTTTCATCGCGACCCCGAGGGCCATCCCTTTCAGCCCTATCTCACCGGCCCGCTGCCCACGCCCTCCGGCAAAGTCGAGTTCTGCTCTGAAGTTCTCACCACACAGGGGCTTGACGGAGTTCCTGCCTTCGTCCCGCCCGTTGAATCCCGCTTTGGCGCGGGCGCCAGGCGCTTTCCGCTCGAGTTCCTCAGCCGCAAGGCAGACAACTACATGAACTCCACCTTCGCCAACCTCGACGGCCATCGCAAGATGGAAGCCCGCACCAGCCAGCGCCTGGAGATGCATCCGGCAGACGCCGCGGCGCGCGGCATCACCGAGGGAGATGCGGTAAAAATCTGGAACGATCGCGGCGCGATGCAACTGACCGCGCTGATGAATGCGAGTCTTCCCGCGGGCGTGGTCGCCGGCAAGCTGGACTGGGCCAAGCTTAGTCCCGGCGGCGCCAACGTGAACGCTCTCACCAGCGAGCGGCTCACCGACCTGGGCGCCGGGGCCACGTTCTATTCCACGCTGGTGGAAGTAGCGAAAGTGCAGGGACGAGGGAACAGGGACTAGAGCAGCTCTCCAATTCATGTGCTCTGTCTAGTTGCGTGCAAGGTGGCTCTTTCTTAAGGAAAAAGCCACTTATCATCGTGCTTTCGGTGTACAGCAATTGGAGAACAGCTATAAGGATAGGCCGCGCTACTTCGGCAGCTGCGACGCATCCCAACCCCCGCCCAGCGACCGCACCAGAGCCACGCTATCAACAAACTGCCGGGTCTCTAAATCGATCGCCGTGCGCTCGTTCTGGATCAGCGTGGTCTCCGCCGTGAGCACTTCAAGGTAGCTGGTTACGCCGCCCTTGTAGCGCTGGTTGGAGATGTCGTAGGAGTGCTGCGCCGAGGCAACGGCCTTCTGCTCCACGCCTGCCTCCTGCTCCAGAATCCGCAGCCCGGAGAGCTGGTCCTCCACATCCTGAAAGGCCTGGAAGATGGCGCTCTTGTAGCCGGAAACCTGCGCTTCGTACTGGTGCCGGGCCTGGCTAGTCAGCGCGTGGCGCTGGCCGGCGTCAAACAGCAGCTCGGTCGCCTGCGCGCCCAGCGACCACAGCGCGCTCGGTCCCTGGATCCACGTGCCGCCGTGCGTGCTCTCGAATCCGCCCTGTCCGGTGAGGCTGATGGTGGGATAGAACGCGCTTACCGCAATGCCGATCTGCGCATTGGCCGCAGCTGTGCGGCGCTCCGCAGCCGCAATGTCCGGCCGCCGCTCCAGCAACTGCGATGGCACGCCTACGGGAACCCTGGGCAGCGCGATATCGAGCGGTGAATAGGGAATGCTGAAGCTGGACAGATCGTAGTTAGCAATGGTGCCCACCGCATGCTCATACTGCGCCCGCGCCACGCCTACATCCACCAACTGCGCCCGGGTGGTTTCGAGCTCGGTGCGCGCCTGGGCCACGTCCACCTCGGTGGCCACGCCTCCGTCGAGCCGGCGCTGGGTCAGGTCCAACTGGCTCTCGAGGTCAGTGATCGTCTGCCGCAGGAGCTTGGTCTCGGCATCCAGCCCGCGCAGTTGGAAGTAGTCTGTCGCCATGGCCGCTTGCAGGCTCAGGTCCACGTTGGCCATATCTGCCGCGCTGGCCTGGGCGTTCTCGTGCGCTGCTTCCACGGTGCGGCGAATGCGCCCCCAGAAGTCCGGCTCCCAGCTCGCCTGCGCGGTCGCCGTGAACAGGCCATAGTTGGGATCGTTGGCCTTGTTGAACAGCGGCTGGTTCTCCGATATCCGGTTGCGGCTTATACCGGGCCCGGCAGACACCGTGGGAAACAACGCCGACCGCGCCGACTTCACCTGGTCCTCGGCCGCGAGATACGTCTCAAGCGCCTGGTGCAGGTTCTGGTTCGACGTCGCAATGCGCTCTTCCAGTTGGTTCAGCTGGGAGTCCTGGTAGATCTCCCACCACTTGCCCTTGAGCATTCCATCCGAGGGATTCGCCTTCTGCCAGCCGCCCCCATCCGGATTCGGCGGCGGTGGAACCACGGTCGACGCGCCCGTCTCCTTGTAGGCTGGCGGCGCGGTATAGCCTGGCTTGCTGTAGTTCGGACCCACCGGCTTGCAGCCTGTCAGCAGCATCAGTCCAAGCAGCGCGCACGCTCCGCCCAAACCGAGCGAACCCGCGTGCCTTCTGCCGATTTCGCGCCCGCGAGCCTGCATCTCTACTTGCCCCCCGCGTCGGCCGTGCCGTCCGGGCTCTCCACATGAACCTTCTCGCCTTCAATCAGCGAGTCGGGCGGATCCTGGATCACCTTGTCGCCGGCATTCAGTCCGCTCACAATCTGCACGTTTGCTCCATCGTCTTCGCCAATCACCACCGGGACCAGGTGCGCAATCGCGCGTGACTTGTCCCCGTCCACCACCACGCCAACCTGCATCCCCTCGCGGCGGAAGATAAGGGCCGCGGCCGGCACAATAAAGGTTGCTCCGATCGCCGGCGTCTTGAAGTGAACCTGCGCCAGCGAGCCCGGCAGCAGCTCTCCGCCGCGGTTGTCCACGTCGATCTCCACCAGCAGCGTGCGGCTCACAGGGTCAATCGAGTCCGCAGTCCGCACCAGAGTGCCCTGGTAGGTCTTTCCCGCGTGCTCGGCAAACGTCAGGTCAATCTTGTCGCCGCGCTTCACGCTGCCGGACTCGATCTGCGGCAGGTTGGCATAGACGCGCAGCGTGTTGATCGCCTGCAGGTGAAACAGCTCCTTGGCCGCGCCGGAGTCGATCAGCTGCCCGGTATCGATATTGCGCGCCGTCACCACGCCGTCAAACGGCGCATACACCTTCTCAAACGATTGGAGCTCCTTCAGCCGCTGCACATTCGCCTGCGCCGACTTCACCCCCGACGCGGTCGCTGCGGCCTGGCTCACAAACGTGTCCGTGTCCTGCTTTGACACGGCGTCCGACTTTACCAGCCCGCTGTAGCGATCGGCCTGGGTTTGCGCGTTGTTGGCCGTGGCCTCCGCCGTTGCCAGGTCGCTCTCCGCCTGCGACAGCTGCTGGTCGAGCTCGGGTGTTGCAATCTCCGCCAGCAGCGCGCCCTTGGGCACACGCGCGCCAATGTCGAAGTACCACTTGGTCAGATAGCCTGAGGTCCGCGCGTAGATCGGCGAGTCGGTATAGGCGGTCACGTTGCCGGGGAGCACAAAGTTGTCCACCGGCGCGCCCTGCCTGGGCACCACGGCAATCACTGAGGGTGCAGCCAGTTCCGTGGTGCGCTCGGCCAGCACCGCGTTGGCCGAGCGGCGGCTGAGCAGGCCCCAGGCGGCCAGCGCCAGCGTGACCACCACCACCAGCGCAATTCCAATCAGCGCCGTCGCGCCGGAGATGGGCTTCTGCTCCGGCGCTGCTTCGTGCTCGTGGCCGCCGCCGTGCGCGGCTTCCTGCGGGTTCGGTCTTGATTCGTTGCTCATGATTGAAAGCTACTCCGAAAGCTGGTCAAACTCGTCAAAGGTTCCGGCCCGCACTGCGCCAGGTTCCGTCTTGCGCCGGCTCTCAAGCCAGCCGTGGACGACGGAAAAGAATGCCGGGACAAAAAACAGCGTGGCCACCGTGGCCAGCAGCAGCCCGCCGATCACGGCGCGGCCCAGCGGCGCATTCTGCTCGCCGCCGTCGCCCAGGCCCAGCGACATGGGGATCATGCCGATGATCATGGCCAGCGCCGTCATCACCACCGGCCGCAGGCGCACGAAGCCCGCGTTCAGCGCCGCGCGCCGCGCATCGCCCACCAGCACTTCCAGCTGCTCGCGCGCAAACGTCACCACCAGGATGGAGTTCGACGTGGCCACGCCCATGCACATGATGGCTCCGGTCAACGCCGGCACGCTCAGCCGCGTGTGCGTCACAAACAGAAACCATGCAATGCCGGCCAGCGCGGCCGGCAGCGCCGCAATAATCAGGAACGGATCGAGCCACGATTGAAAATTCACCACGATCAGCAGGTAGACCAGCAGAATCGAGAAGGCCAGCCCGCCCAGCAGGCCAATGTACGACTTCTTCATCGTCAGGCTCTGCCCGCGCAGAATAAAGTGCGAGCCGCGCGGCAGATCCTTCTGGTGGCGGGTGATGATCCCTTCCATCGACCGCGTAACCGTGCCCAGGTCGGTGCCGTCCACGTTGGTAAAGATGTCCAGTACCGGCTGCACGTTGTAGTGGCTCACCGTGCCCAGTTCCACGCCAGGGTCAATGCTGGCAACATTGCCCAGCACATCCACCGGCAACGGCAGCCCGGGCGCGCCTGTGGCCGCCATGCCTGCGGCCGCTGCCGCGCTGCCCTGCGCTGCCTGGCCCGGTCCCGTTACCGGCAGGCTCTTGAGCGCGGCCAGCGAGTCAAGCCGGTACTGCGGCGCCTGCACCGCCACGTTGTAGGTCACGCCGGTTTTGGGGTCGAGATAGAAATTGGGCGCGGTCTGGAAGCTGCCGCTCAGCGCCACCAGGACGCTCTGCGCCACGTTCTGCTGCGTGAGCCCGATCTCTGAGGCGCGCGTCCGGTCCACATTCACGGTCCAGTTCGGATAGTCGAACGGCTGCTGAATGCGCGCGTCCGCCGCACCCGGCACATAGCGCACCTCGTCCAGCACCTTCTCCGCCAGTGCCCGGTTGCCGTAGAGGTTCGGGCCTACAATCTGGATGTCGATCGGGGCAGCGAGGCCGAAGTTCAGAATCTGCGTCACAATGTCCACCGGCAGCACGTAGAACGTGACGCCCGGATACTTGCGATTCAGCACGCTGCGCAGCTTTTCCACGTAATCTGCGGTCGGATGATGATCCTCGCTCAGCTGCACCTGGATGTCGGCGTCCGCCGGCCCGATCGGCGCAGAGGTCGAGTAGGACAGGTTGAGGCCCGAGTACGGCAGTCCGATATTGTCCACAATGGTGACCACTTCCTTGGCGGGAATCTCTTCGCGGATGGTCTGGTCAATGTGGTCGCACAACAGCGCTGTCTCTTCAATGCGGGTTCCGGTCCGCGCCCGCACGTGAATCTTGAACTGGCCGGCGTCCACGTTGGGAAAGAAATCCTGCCCCAGCGGCGGCGTCAACAGCGCCACCGAGCCCACTGCGAACACTGTAAACAGGATCAGAAATGCACGCGCATTGTCCACGCACAGCGTGAGCAGCCGTATGTAGAAAAGCCGCAGCTTTGAGAACCCTTTCTCGAAGCCCAGCTGAAACTGAATGAGCGGATTGCGGCTGGCGCGCTTCTTCTCCATCTCCGCGTCGTCGTGCTCTTTGAGCAGGTATTTGGCCATGGTGGGCACCACCGTGCGGCTGAGCAGGTAGCTGGCCAGCATGGCGAACACCACGGCCTCGGCCATGGGCACAAACAGGTAGCGCGCCACGCCGCTCAAGAAGAACATGGGCACAAACACAATGCAGATGGAAAGCGTGGAAACCAGCGCCGGCGTGGCAATCTGCGCGGCGCCGTCCAAGATCGCCTGTTCAATCTCCTTGCCCTGCTCCAGGTTGCGATTGATGTTCTCAATCTCCACCGTCGCGTCGTCGACCAGGATGCCGACCGCCAGCGCGAGGCCGCCCAGCGTCATGATGTTGATGGTCTCGCCGAGCGCGTACAACATGGTGAGCGACACCAGGATCGACAGCGGAATGGACACCGCGATAATCACCGTCGAACGCCAGCTGCCCAGGAACACCAGGATCATGATCGCCGTCAGGCAGGCGGCAATCAGCGCCTCGCGCACCACCCCGTTGATGGCCCCGCGCACAAAAATCGATTGGTCCGACAACGCGCTGATCCGCAACTCCGGCGGCAGTTGGCCCTTGATGTTGGCCAGCACCGATTGCACGCCCTTGATGATGTCCAGCGTGGAGGCCGAACCGGTCTTCATGATGCTCATGAGAATGGCCCGGCCGCCGTTCACGCGCACAATGTTGGTCTGCGGCGGGTTGCCGTCGCGCACATGCGCCACATCGCGGATATAAATCACCGCTCCGTTCACGGTCTTGATGGGAAGGTTGTTCAGCTCTTCAACCGCTGAAGGCGCAGAGTTGGTTTCGATGGCGTACTCGAACCGGTCGACCTTCATGGTCCCGGAGGGCACAATCAGGTTTTGTGCGTTCACCGCGTTCACCACATCCACCGGTGAAAGCCCCTTGGCCTCCAGCGCGTGCAGGTCCAGGTCAACCTCAATCTGTCGCTGCTTGCCGCCATAGGGATAGGGCGTCTGCGCCCCCTCGATCGTCGCCAGCTGGGTGCGGATCGTATTCTGGCCGAGGTCGAAAATCTGCTGCTCGTTCAGCCCCTGCCCGGTCAGGCCCAGTTGCAACACAGGCACACTCGAAGCGTTGTACTGGATAATGAACGGCGGATTTGCACCCGGCGGCAGCGTGCGCAGCATCACCTGGTTGATGGCTGTCACTTGCGCCACGGCGTTGCCCACATTCACATGCGGCTGGAAGAAGACCTTGATGACAGCCACTCCGTTGAACGACTGCGACTCGATGTGCTCGATGTCACTCACGGTTGTGGTCATGCCGCGCTCAACGTTGAACACGATGCGCGTCGACATCTCCTGCGGCGAAAGCCCGGTGTAGTTCCACACCACCGTCACGACAGGAATATCGATATTCGGAAAAATGTCCGTCGGCATCTGGACAATGCTGAAGACGCCGAGAAGCAAAATCAAAAACGCAAAGACGGCAAAGGTGTAAGGCCGCCGCAGCGCAAGCCGGACAATCCACATCATAAGGCTGGTTCTCGCTCCTGGGCCGGCTCGGTGCGTCCCCTTTGCTGCTCAATCCAAAAGGGATACCAAGGGTGAATTCCGCCAGTACCGGCTCCCCGGGTTCCGGCGCCCGCAGCACACGCCATTCCGGGACCGGTCGAACATGCGGTTGAAATTACTATCGTAGTCGATAAAGGGAAGAAGGCGCGCAAGTTCAAACAAATGGCGTTCTTCAGCTCGTATGTTTGATCCATTCACCTGTCTTGAAGATGCATTTCTGAAGCTCTTCTCCATTCGTATTGGCGTCGCGTGAAGCGGTGCGGCGAGGCCCCGTCCCGAGCAGAACAGCCTTCCCGGCGCAAAGCCACGCAACCCCGATCAGCTTTACCGGCCGTCCCCGCTCATCTTCCCATTGGACGACCGGAATCCCGCCCGGTTACGCCCCGTGGCAGCCATTCGTGTTGCCCCAACGGGCGTTGGCCTCCGGCCACCGGCGTTCCCCGGGCCGCGAAACTTCCGTCTCTACCGCACCGTCCTTAGTAGTAGCAAAGTAGGTCTACAGTCTGGTCTTTCCAGGGCACTCTCCGCCGCGCCTGTGCCGGCTCGCACCATCAACATCACGACGGGAATCGAAATCATGTCCACTGAAGCTCTCCCGGAATCGCACCCTTCCGCCAGCAATCCCTACGATCCCTCGCAGCCGGCGCCGGCTCGCAAGGGCGGCTGGGTCCGCATTCTGGTTTACCTTATCCTGGTCGCCGGTCTGGGCTTTGTGGTCTGGCGCATCCACCGGAATCAGCAGTTGAACGCTCAGATGAGCGCCGAGCAGGCCGCCGCCATGGCCGGGCAGCCCGTTCCCGTGCAGGTTGCCGCCGCCGAACAGAAGCCCATGCCCATCTTTCTCACCGCCCTGGGCACCGTCACTCCGTACATGAGCGTGACCGTCAAGGCCCGCGTCAGCGGGGAACTGGAGCCGGTTAAATTCACGGAGGGTCAGCAGGTCCGCGCCGGTCAGAACATCATGACCATCGACCCCAGGCCCTACAAGGCTGCTCTCGACCAGTCCAAAGGCAACCTGGTTCACGATGAGGCCCTGCTGAAAAACGCCCAGGCCGAGTACGCCCGCTACAAGGCCCTCTTCGAAGCCGGTGTCACATCAAAGGAAACCCTCGACGCCGACGAAGCCGCCCAGGGCCAATACCAGGGCGCCATCGCCGCCGACAAGGCCGCCATTGAGACCGCCCAGCTCCAGCTCGACTGGTGCTCGATCCAGGCTCCCATCGACGGGCGCATTGGACTGCGCCTGGTCGATCCCGGCAACATCATCACCGCCAACTCCACCAACCTGGTCATCATCAACCAGTTCCAGCCCATCGCCGTCTACTTCACCCTGCCGGAGAACCAGCTTCCCCAGGTGATGCACAAGCTGGCCACCGACAAGCGCATGCTGGTGGACGCCTACGACCGCGGCGACCAGCTCAAGCTGGCCAGCGGCTATCTGCTCACCGGCGACAACCAGATCGACACCACCACCGGAACGGAAAAGCTCAAGGCCGTCTTTTCCAACGGGGACCAGTCCCTGTTCCCCAACCAGTTCGTCAACATCCACCTGGTGCTTGAAGACCGGGCCAACGCTCTCGTCGTTCCTTCCGCCGCCATACAGTCCGGTGTTCAGGGCCCGTTTGTCTGGGTCACCGACGCCGCCACGGGCCCCGGAACCGCCCGCGTGCAGCCGGTCAAGATCGAGCTCTCCGAGGGCGTTTACACCATTCTTGGCAGCGGCCTCAAACCCGGGCAGAGCGTCGTCGTGGATGGCGCCGACCGCCTCCGCGCCGGCCAGCCGGTCATCGCCACGAGCGCCAAACAGTTGCCCGCTTCAGCCGCCGTGCCGCTTGCGCCCGCCACCGGCTCCGCCGCTCCGCCGCAGCAAGCTCCGCCACAAGGCCGCTAACCGTGAGTCTGAGCCCATCCCGCCCGTTCATCCTTCGCCCGGTGGCCACATCGCTGCTCATGGCGGCTATCATGCTGGTCGGCATGCTCGGCTACCGGCAGCTGCCCGTTTCCGCCCTGCCTGAGGTTGATTACCCCATCATCCAGGTGCTCACCTTCTACCCCGGCGGCGGACCGGAAGTGATGGCTTCATCGGTCACCGCGCCCCTCGAGCGCCAGTTCGGCCAGATGCCCGGCCTCAAGCAGATCACCTCCGTCAGCTCGGGCGGCGGCTCCGTCATCACTCTCGAATTCAATCTCGATGAAAACATCGACGTCGCCGAGCAGGAGGTCCAGGCGGCCATCAACGCAGCAACCAGTTTCTTGCCGACCGACCTGCCCAACCCGCCCATCTACAGCAAGGTCAACCCCGCCGACGCGCCCATTCTCACCCTCGCGCTCACCTCGGATTCGTTGCCCCTGGACAAGATTGAAGACGCCGCCGACACCAACCTGGCGCAGAAGATCTCCCAGGTCACCGGCGTCGGCATGGTTTCGATTGCCGGCGGCCAGAAGCCCTCCGTCCGCATCCAGGCCAACCCCGCCCAGCTGGCCGCGTACAACCTGAGCCTTGAAGACCTGCGCGCCGCCGTCGCCGCCGCCAACGTCGACCAGGCCAAGGGCACGCTCAACGGCGCCCGCCAGTCCTTCACCATCGACGCCAACGACCAGCTGCTTTCAAGCTCCGACTACAAGCCGGTCATCGTCGCCTACCGCAACGGCGCAGCGGTCCGCGCCAGTGACGTTGCCACCATCGTCGATGCCGCGGAGAACTCCCAGCAGGCCGCCTGGATGGACCGCCAGCCCGCGGTCATCGTCAACATCCAGCGCCAGCCCGGCGCCAACATCATCGCCGTCGTCGATCGCATCCAAAAGCTCCTGCCGCAGCTCCAGGCCAGCCTCCCGGCCGCCGTCCAGGTCAAAGTGCTCACCGACCGCACTGTCACTATCCGCGCCTCGGTGCGCGACGTGGAACTCGAGCTCTGTCTCACCATCGTCCTGGTGGTGCTGGTCATCTTCATCTTCCTGCGCGCATGGCGAGCTACCCTCATTCCATTCCTCGCAGTGCCGCTGTCGATCGTGGGCACCTTCGCCGTGATGTACCTGCTCGGCTACTCGCTCAACAACCTCACCCTGATGGCGCTCACCATCTCGACCGGCTTCGTTGTCGACGACGCCATCGTCATGATTGAAAACATTTCTCGATATATCGAGGAGGGCATGAGCCCCATGCGCGCTGCGCTCAAGGGGTCGGAGCAGATCGGCTTCACCATCATGTCGCTGACGATCTCGCTGATCGCCGTGCTCATTCCGCTCTTGTTCATGAGCGATGTCGTCGGCCGCCTCTTCCGCGAGTTCGCCATCACCCTGGCCGTCACCATCCTGGTCTCTGCCTTCGTCTCGCTCACGCTCACGCCCATGATGTGCTCGCGCATTTTGCAAGACAAGGCCACGGCGCGCCAGAGCCGCTTCTACCACTGGTCTGAGGATGTGTTCAACCGCATCATCGCCGCCTACGGCCGCTCCGTCCGCGTGGTTCTGCGCTACCGCTTCATCACCCTGCTGGTTACCATCTCGACTTTCGTCGCGACCATCCTCCTCTTCCTCGTCGTCCCCAAGGGTTTCTTCCCGGTGCAGGATACGGGCGTGATCCTCGGCATCAGCGAGGCTCCGCAGACGGTCAGCTTCCAGAGCATGGCCCAGCGCCAACAGCAGCTCGTCGACATTCTGCTCAGTGACCCGGCTGTTGACAACGTTTCGTCTTTCATTGGCGTCGACGGCACCAACACCACGCTCAACTCCGGCCGCATCCAGATCAACCTCAAGCCCCTCGACCAGCGCAAAGTCTCCGCGACTGAAGTGATCCGCAGCATGGCGCCGCGCGTCTCCTCGGTCGAGGGGATTCAGCTCTTCCTTCAGCCCTTGCAGGACCTCACCGTCGAAGACCGCGTCAGCCGGACGGAGTTCCAATACTCGCTCGAAGACCCCAACCAGGATGAGCTCGCCGTTTACACCCGCAAGATGGTCGATGAACTGAGCCGCGAGAAGGTGGTCACCGACGTTGCCAGCGACTTGCAGGATCAGGGCCTGGGCGCAAAGCTGGTCATCGACCGCGACACCGCCGCGCGCCTGGGCATCGCCATGGCCGACATCGATAACACCCTCTACGACGCCTTCGGCCAGCGCCAGGTCTCCACCATGTTCACCCAGCTCAACCAGTACCACGTGGTCATGGAAGTGGGGCCGACCTTCCAGACCGATCCTGGCACGCTCAACAATCTCTACGTCAAATCGTCGACCGGCACGCAGGTCCCGCTGAGCATGCTCGCCCACTGGGAGCAGACCCGCGCCCAGCTCTCGATCGGCCACCAGGGCCAGTTCCCGTCCACCGTGATCAGCTTCAACCTTGCGCCCAGCAAGGCTCTCGGCGACGCGGTGACCGCTGTCAACAAAATCGAACAGCGCATCCAGATGCCCAAAGCCATCAACGCCAGCTTCCAGGGCACCGCCGCCGCCTTCCAAACTTCGCTGGCCAATGAGCCCATCCTCATCCTGGCCGCACTGGTCACTGTCTATATCGTGCTCGGCGTGCTTTATGAGAGCTACATCCACCCCATCACCATCATCTCGTCGCTGCCGTCGGCCGGCGTGGGCGCGCTGCTGGCCCTGCTCATCACGCGCACTGACTTTTCCGTCATCGCCTTGATCGGCATCATCCTGCTCATCGGCATCGTGCAGAAAAATGCCATCATGCTCATCGACTTCGCGCTGCAAGCCGAGCGTAGTGAAGGCAAACCCGCAGAGGAAGCCATTTTTCAAGCGTGTTTGTTGCGCTTCCGCCCCATCATCATGACCACCATGGCCGCGCTGCTGGGCGGCCTGCCGCTGGCCCTCGGCGGAGGCGTAGGCGCAGAGCTGCGCAAGCCCCTCGGCATCACCATCGTCGGCGGCCTGCTGCTCTCGCAGCTGCTCACGCTCTACACCATCCCCGTCGTCTACCTCTACTTTGACAAGCTGGCCACGCGCTTCAAGCCGAAGAACAGCGATCAGGGGTCAGGGATCAGGGATCAGGAAATGTCCCCTGCCGTCAGCACATAACTGGGGGCCCCACGCTCACCGCGCCTTTGTTTCCGCGGCCTGGCTGGGAAACCTCAAACCTCAACCCGCCACAGAAAAACCGATCTCTGAAAACTGCTCTCTGACGCCATGCAGATCTCCGCCCTGTTCATCCGCCGGCCCGTAGCCACTTCGCTGCTCTCGCTGGCGTTGCTGATGGCCGGCGCCGTGGCGTACACCAACCTGCCGGTCGCCTCGCTGCCCAACGTCGACTTCCCGGTCATCGGCGTGAACGCCAATCTGCCCGGCGCCAGTCCGGAGACCATGGCCTCCTCCGTCGCCACGCCGCTCGAGCGCCAGTTCGGCCGCATCGCCGGCGTCAACCAGATGACCTCGTCCAGCTCTCTCGGCGCATCGTCGGTTACCCTCCAGTTCGACGTCGATCGCGACATCGACGCCGCCGCCCGCGACGTGCAGGCCTCCATCAACGCCGCCCGCAGCCAGCTCCCCGCCAACCTGCCGCAGAATCCAGGCTACCGCAAGGCCAACCCCGCGGAAGCGCCGATCCTGATCCTCTCGCTCACGTCGGACGTCGTGCCCAAGCCGCAGATCTACGACATCGCCGACTCCATCCTGGCGCAGAAAATTTCGCAGATTCAGGGCGTGGGCCAATGCTTCGTCGGCGGCAGCGCCCAGCCCGCGGTCCGCGTGGAAGTGAACCCCATGCAGCTGGGCTCGAACGGCATCGGTCTCGAAGCCGTGCGCAACGCCCTCACCAACGCCAACGCCAACCGGCCCAAAGGCGCATTCCAGGACCCCGCCCACCGCTGGCAGATCGACGACAACGACCAGATCTTCAAAGCCCGCGACTACGCGCCCATCATCGCCGGCTACAATCCGCGGACCGGCGCGCCTGTCCGCATGTCCGATCTCGGCGACGTCGTTGACAGCGTCTCCGACATCCACACGACCGGCGTCTCCGGCACCAACCCCGATAACGGCCCGCCCACCCAGCTCAAAGACGCCATCCTGATCATCGTCTTCAAGGTTCCCGGCGCCAACGTCATCAACACCGTTGACGCCGTGATGGCTGAGCTGCCGCGCCTGCAAGCTGCCATCCCGCCCACCATCAAGCTCGATGTTGAAGTCGACCGCACCACGACCATCCGCGCCAGCGTTCACGACGTTGAAATCTCGCTCATCATCAGCGTCTGCCTGGTGGTGCTGGTTGTCTTCCTCTTCCTGCGCGAGGTCTGGGCCACCATCATTCCCTCGGTCGCCGTGCCCATGTCGCTGGTGGCCACCTTCGGCGTCATGTACCTGCTCGGCTACTCCATTGACAATCTCTCGCTGATGGCGCTCACCATCTCCACCGGCTTTGTCGTCGACGACGCCATCGTGGTCATCGAGAACATCACCCGCTATCTCGAGCAGGGCATGAGCCCGATCGATGCAGCCCTGCGCGGCTCGCGCGAGATCAGCTTCACCGTGCTCTCCATGAGCGCGTCCCTCATCGCCGTCTTCATTCCCATCCTTCTGATGGGCGGCCTGGTGGGCAAGCTCTTCCGCGAGTTCGCCGTCACGCTTTCTGTCGCCATCGCCGCGTCGCTGCTGGTCTCGCTGTCTACCACGCCCATGCTGTGCGCGCAGTTCCTCAAGCCCCGCAACGCCACCCGCCACGGCGCGATCTACCGCGCCACTGAGCGCGCCTTCGACTGGCTGCACGCCGAGTATGCGCACGGCCTGCGCTGGGTGCTGCGCCACCAGGCGCTCATGCTCTGCATTGTTTTAGGAACCGTCGTCCTCAACGTCTATCTCTTCAAAATCGTCCCCAAAGGCTTCTTCCCGCAGCAGGACACCGGCCGCCTGGGCGGACGCACCATGGCCGCGCAGGACATCAGCTTCCCGGCCATGAGCGCCAAGCAGCGCATGCTGGCGCAGATGGTCATGGAAGACCCGGCCGTGCACTCGGTCACCGCATTCGCCGGCGGCGCAGGTCCCGGGGGCGGCAGCTTCAACGTCGGCACCATGTTCATCGGCCTCAAGCCGCTCGACAAGCGCCCCGGCCGCGTCTCCGGGGACGACGTCGTCAATCGCCTGCGCGATCGCCTCACCGCCATCCCCGGCGCGGTTACCTTTCTCCAGGTGCAGCAGGACTTCCAGATCGGCGGCCGCGGCGCTGCCGCGCAGTACCAGTACACGCTCTCGGATGAAAACCTGGCCGAGCTCAACGGCTGGTCGCCGCGCCTGTTGGAGCGCATGATGTCCATGCCTCAACTGCGCGACGTCTCGAGCGACCAGCAGGACCAGGGCCTGGCCGCCACGCTCGTCATCGACCGCGACACCGCGGCCCGCCTCGGCATCTCCGCCGCGGCCATCGACAGCGTGCTCTACGACGCCTTCGGCCAGCGCGAAGTCTCCACCATGTACACCGGCCTCAATCAGTATTACGTCGTCATGGAAGTCGACCCCCGCTACCAGCTCGGCCCCGACTCGCTCAACGGCATCTACATCAAGGCCAATCCGCCCGCTGCCAAGGCCGTGTCTACCGCGGCAGTGCCCGCCGTGGCCACCGGCGCCACCGTTCCCGCCGTCAGCTCTCCCACCGCTGCGCTGCTGGCTGCTTCCACCACTGCGGCACCCGCAGCATCGAGCGGCGGCGCCATGATTCCGCTCTCCGCCATCGCCCATTACGAGTCGCTGCGCACCCCGCTCCAGGTCAACCACCAGGGCCAGTACCCTGCCGTGACCCTCAGCTTCAACCTGGCCCAGAACGTGGCCCTTGGTGACGCTGTCGCCGCGCTTGAGAAAGCCCAGGCCGATCTCGGCATGCCTTCGTCGCTCCACGCCACCTTCCAGGGCTCCGCGCAGGCCTTTCAGGACTCGCTCAAAAACGAGCTCTGGCTTTTTTTTGCCGCAATCGTTGCGGTTTATATCGTCCTCGGCATTCTGTATGAGAGTTTCATTCACCCGCTCACGATTCTCTCCACGCTGCCGCCGGCGTTCGTGGGTGCGTTTCTGGCATTGCTGCTTACCGGCACCGATCTCAGTATCATCGCCACCATCGGCATCATCCTGCTCATCGGCATCGTGAAAAAGAACGCCATCATGATGATCGACTTCGCCCTGCAGGCCGAGCGCGACCAGGGCCTGGCCCCCGTCGAAGCCATCTATCAGGCGTGTCTACTCCGCTTTCGCCCCATCATGATGACCACCATGGCCGCCCTGTTCGGCGGGCTGCCGCTGGCCATCGGCATGGGCGTCGGCTCCGAGCTCCGCAAGCCCCTCGGCATCACGATCGTCGGCGGCCTCATCGTCTCGCAGATGCTCACCCTGTTCACCACGCCGGTGGTCTACCTGTTCTTCGACCGCATCCAGTGGTGGGTCATGAAGCCGCATCGGCTGGGCGCCGAGCTGGAAGAATCCCCCGGCGACTAGGTCTACTCCCTCAATAGGACCCCGCGTATAAGATGCTCTCAACGCGATTCCACGAAGGAGTTCCATGACTCGAGATGAGGCGGTCATACTGGTAAGCCGGGCTCTGGCAATTATGCAGTTGGTGAGCGCTGGGCTGGAGGCGACCTATTTCCCAGCGTACATACTCTCCTGGAAGCATCACGCGGGGTTTGGCTCGAATCTGGATTTCGGCGCGGATTACTTCACCAGGCTCTACTCGCTGGAACTCGGCGCACTCATTCTACGCTTCACGGGCCTACTCTTTGTTGCCTACCTCTTTTGGAACGGCGGCCCGCGCATAGCCCGGATACTTCTACCATCGGCCACGCCTGAAGAACCGCCCGCCCCAGTTGAACGCTGAGATCATGCCGCCGTGCGCCAACCTTGAGTCGCTCTTTGATTCAAGGGTGAGAAGTGCAAGTTCCCACTAGAGCAGTTCTCCAATTCATATGCTCTATTTAGTTCCGTGCAAGGTGGCTTTTTCTTAAGGAAAAAGCCACTTATCATCGTGCCTTCGGCGTACAGCAATTGGAGAACAGCTATAAGCCTGGCTCGGCAAAGCCGTCTTTTACCATCCCCACCACCGGCAGCTTCTCGCCATTGCTGAGCGGCACCGCAATCCGCTCCACCTCCACATACCCCTTCAGCCGGTAAAGCGGAACCCCGGTCGGCGTCGATCCCATCTCAAAGCGCCGGAACCCGGCAGCCCGCGCCGCTGCTTCCACGTGCGCGAGCAGCAGCGTCCCCAGCCCCCGCCGCGCAAACGCCGGATGCACAAAGATCGCCCGCACCTTGGCCGCGTCGGCCGCCGGGTCCAGCAGCTCCGGTTCGCGTCCCGGCCCCCTGTCCGCCCCGAACAGCGTTCTCCGCTTCGACCACCCACCGCAACCGGCCAGGCGCCGGCCATCGTGCGCCGTCGTCTCCGCCACAAAATAGGTCCCATCGCGGATCAGCTGCGTATCCAGGCCCAGCACCGTCCCCAGCGCTCCCTCAATCTGTGCCGGCGTGTAGTCGCCGGCCTGCAAACCGCGCACTGACGCCTCAATCAGCGCCTCCAGCGCAGGGATATCCCCCTCCGTCGCCAGGCGAAGGACAAACTCTCGGCCGCTTTTCATGGGAGTGTCAGCTTGCCCGGCTGCCCACAATCTCCGCCGCACGCGCATAGGAGCCCAGGTTATAGGCATGCACGTACCCCAGGGCTCGCAGCCTGCGCTGCGCCACGCGGCTGCGGCCGCCGCTCTGGCAGTGCAACAGCAGCACCTGGTCCTTGCTGCTCGCCTTGCGTTCAATCACGGTGTCAATCTCGCTCAAGGGGATGTTCACGGCTCTCGACAAATGGCCCGCCGTAAATTCGCCAGCGCTGCGCACGTCGATCACCATCGCGCCCTTCCTCAGGTGCGCAATCGCGGCCTTGCGCGAGATGCCTCCGCTGCGCTTTACCGCCAGCCAAACCGCCAACACGCCGATCAACGGCAAAAGGGAGATCCATGTCATAGTTTTTAGACTACCGTCTGCCTTTCAGGTCAGGCCCGCAGTGTGAAAAGGGACTCTGCCGGCCTGTCGTATCTGCGGCGCATCCCCGCAAGCTTGCCGACCGAGCATTTTAGGCCCCGGAACACGCGCTTGTATCGAATTATTTTTCGTGCGCGGGAGTTCTTTGCCCGCTCGGTTCTACCGGGTCAGCGCGTCCAGCTGGCGATGGCTATACGCCGCCGCCGGCACCGGCCCCAGCGGCAGCCCCGGCCCCTCCCACTTGAGCTGCGGGTCGCCCTCGCTGGCCGAGTGCAGCCCCTCCACATGCAGCGTGTGCCTGCCCGCGCGCAACCCCAGCGACCCGCGATCGTACCGCATGGCATTTCCCGGCGCGCCGCAGACCTGCGCGAACGGCGGGCCGGTCCTGGCCACTTCCACGCCGTCAATCACCAGCCGCGCGCCATCGCGATGCAGCAGGTGAAAGGTGTATCCGCCGTCGGCCGGGATATCGATCAGTCCATCCCACGCCGCCGCATAGTGTGTGAACCCCTGCGCATTCGCATTCAGGTTGGGCGCTTCGCCGCTGAACACTGCCTGCTCCCTGGTCAGGTCCGGCAGCTCCGTCCAGCTTCCCGGAAAAATCTGCCAGCTCAGCCCCGGAACGCCTGCAACTGCCTCGCTGACAGCATCATGCCATCGCGCCACGGCCACCAATCCCTGCCCGGCCCAATCCTGCTTGCCGGCCGTGTCTTCGACATGCAGCAGGACGCGAAAGCGGCCTGCGCCCAACGCGCCGCCGTTCAGCTCCGTCCCCTCCGCATCCGGGAAGCGATGGCTCACCACGCGCCCCGTCGCTTCCGTTCCGTCGCCAAACAGCCAGGTGTAGGTCGCACCTGCGCGCTTCTTCCCAGGCCTCTGCGCCGCTTGTTGCGCCGTAAATCGCACCGGCTCGCCCGGCGCAAACACCGGCGGATCGAACTGGAACGCGGCCAGCGGCTCGTGGACCGGCGTAAAGGCCACCGCCTGCGCGCCGCCTGACAGAAGCAGCGGCACATCGGCGTCGTCGGCAGCCCGCGTCTGCCCATACTTCACGTTGTCCAGCGTCACGCCGGTGATTGGCCCGCTCACTGTCGAGTCGACCAGCGGCGGCTGATCGAGCGCCCAGATGTTGCGGAAGGTAAACCCGCTCACCCCCGGCTCCTCCTGCTCCATCTGCAGCAGCGAGTACCAGTTGTCCACCGTCAGATTCTCAAACAGATAACCGGACGTGCTTCCCTTGGACCCGTTCGCGCCCCAGAATCCCAGCAGCCCAAACGCCTGCCCGCAAGCCCCGATTCCGGCATGAAGAACGTCTGAGTCGCGCAGCATAAAACTCCGCGAGTTGAACGTCTTCTGCGGCCAGGCCGCGCGCACAACGTTGGAGATGCTGGTCGAAAGCTCGCTGTGCTCCACCAGCACGTTGTCCACGTCCTTGCCCGGCCGCAGCATCTCCTCGTCCGTGTAGCCATCCCAGTTGCCCTGCATGGCCAGGTCGTCGTCTGAGCTGCGGATGAACGCATCGCGCACAATCGTTCCCCCGCCGCCCAGCCAGTCCATCCCGTCCTGGTTCGCGTTTCCGGGGTTGCCGCCAATCACGCGCAGATCGTCGAAGGTGAAGTTCGTTGAGTCCTTCATCTGGATGGACCACGTCCGCGCCCGCACGATGCACGTCAGCCCCTCGATCTGCACATTTCGCGCCTCGAGGGCGCCAATGCAGTGCCAGTCGGGCTTCTGCATCCAGCCCTCGTCGGTGGTGGGGTCCTGCGAGCCGTCGTAGACAATGGTGCCGCGCCCCAACACCCGCACTCCGCCCACATGAAAGAGGTTCAGGCTGCCAAAGATAAATGCGCCCGGCGCCAGGTAGAGGGTGTCTCCCGACTTGGGGTTCAGGCTCTCGCGATGAATGCCCGCCGCAATCACTCGCACGCGCGGTCCGGAGGGCGGAGGCCTGGGCGGCGTCCCGGCAAAGACAAACAGCATGGCCGCGTTGTTGAGAAAATCCCGCGGCCGCGAGATGGAAAGCTTCTCCGGCCCACTCAGCCGGAAGCGGATCGTCTGCCCCGTGCGCACCGGCCTGATCCCCAGCCGCCACGGTTCAATATCCACGCCGCGATCCCAGAAGCCGGGCTCGGCTGCTGTGATGGTCACGTCTACAGGCCCGGTCACATCGAAGGAAACCCAGTCGTAGCGCGCCGCCGCGTGAGCCGTGTCCACGGGCGTCCCGTTCACCGTGACGGTGAAAGCTGTCGAGCGCATCTCCGCAGGAACTGGCGCCGCTTGCACGCGTGTCAACCCATGCGTCGCGACGGGGAGCGCGAAACCCGCAACCACGGCCAACCAGAAACTGCGCAACAAGCAAGACCCCAGTCAGAGAGTGGGAACGAATCCAATGTAGCACCGCGGGCTTTAGATGCCCTCGCCCATGGACACGTACTCGCGCATTCGTTCCAGGTCCAGCCTGTAGGCTTCCCGCTCGGCCGCTTCAGCGGCAAAGGGCTCAGCCACGCGCACCGGGGTGCCTTCGACGCACAGGCAGGCTTCCAGCTCTTCCACCCGCGCCGAGAGCGCAATCAGCGCATCCGACAGCGGGTCCTTGATGTCGTGCGGATCGGTGAGCAGCACCCGCTCGCCATTGCGATACACAATATGCGCCGGCACGCCCACCACGGTCGAGTTGGGCGGCACATCCGACAGCACCACTGACCCCGCGCCCACCCGCGAGTTCTCGCCCACCGTAATATTGCCCAGCACGTTGGCGTTGTTGCCGATGAAGACGCCGTCGCACACCGTGGGGTGCCGCTTGCCGTGGCCCTTGCCGGTGCCGCCCAGCGTCACGCCCTGGTAGATGGTCACGTCACTGCCGACAATCGCCGTTTCGCCAATTACCACCCCGGTTGCATGATCGATGAAGAGCCTGCGGCCCAGCAGCGCCCCCGGATGAATGTCGACCCCGGTCAGGAAGCGCGCAAGCTGCGAGAGCATCCGCGCCGGCAGCCGCAACCCCGCGCCCCACAACGCGTGCGAAACATTGTGGAACCACACCGCCCACAACCCCGGATAGCAGAGCACCACCTCCAGCCGCGACCGCGCAGCCGGGTCCCGCTCCAGAACGGAGTTGATGTCTTCGCGGATGCGGGATAGCAGAGGCATAGTGTGCGAGTGAAAACGGCGAGTGCCTTAGGGACCAAGGGAATAGGGAATAGGGGCTAGGGGCTAAGGTTGACGATCCCGAGGATCGCAGCCCTATCCCCATTCCCTGTTCCCTCAGTCCCTGTTCTTCTACACCGCAATCGCTTCCGTCGGCAACGCGAGCGCCTTCTGCCTGAGCGACTCAAACAGAATGCTCGACAAGTAGCGCTCACCGAAGCTGGGCAGAATGGCCACAATCACCTTGCCCGCATTCTCCGGCCGCGCCGCAACCTTCAGTGCCGCCGCCACCGCCGCGCCGGAAGAGATGCCCACAAACAGCCCTTCTTCAAGCGGAAGCCGCCTTGCTATGGCGATCGACTCGTCGTTGGTCACCTGGATGATCTCGTCAATCAGGCTGGTATCGAGCACGCTGGGCACAAAACCCGCGCCGATTCCCTGAATCTTGTGCGGTCCCGGCTTGCCGCCGGAGAGCACGGGGCTGTCAGTCGGTTCCACCGCAATGGCCTTGAACTCCGGCTTGCGCTCCTTGATGTACTTGGCAACGCCGGTAATGGTGCCGCCTGTGCCCACGCCGGAGATGAGAATGTCCACCTTGCCTTCGGTGTCGTCCCAGATCTCGGGGCCAGTGGTGGCGTAGTGGACGGCCGGGTTGGCCGGGTTGTCGAACTGGCGCAGGATATAGCCGTTGGGCGTCCTGGCCAGAATCTCGTCGGCCTTGGCGATGGCGCCCTTCATGCCGTTCGGTCCGGGCGTGAGCACAATCTCCGCGCCAAAGGCCAGCAGCACCACCCGCCGTTCCAGGCTCATGGTCTCCGGCAGCGTCAAAATCAGCTTGTAGCCCTTGGCCGCGGCAATAAACGCCAAGGCAATGCCGGTGTTGCCGCTGGTGGGCTCAATCAAGACTGTCTCGCCCGGCTTGATCTTGCCGGCCTTCTCGGCGGACTCAATCAGGGCCAGCCCAATGCGGTCCTTGACGCTCGAAAGCGGGTTCTGGCTCTCCAGCTTGGCCAGGATGGTGGCTGGCAGACCAGCCGCAATCCGGTTGAGCCGCACCAGTGGTGTACGGCCGATAATCTCTGTTACATCCGCGGCAATGCGCGCCATAATGATCTCCTCTGTTGGGGCATGGGCGCCCCGGCCTTTGAGTTCGATGAGCGGTTCGGGGGTGTGGCGAAGCTGTCAAAGCGGGAAATTTTGCGCGCAAATCAGGCACGCCTCTGCATCGGAGCTTCTCACCAGGACGGTGTTAGCGACATCGACGCATACCCCATAGCCTAGACCTCATCCCTGCGCTTGGCAAGCGTTTCCCCCAGAAACAGCCCATCCAACCCGCCTGTTATGTGGGCCCGGCCGCGCAAAAATACCGTTTGACAATAAAAATCTACATATGTAGAGTTTTTGCATGAAGCTCCGCCTTTCCCCCCAGACCCTGCTCCTCCTCGACGCCTTCCTGCACCAGGCCGACACCTGGAAGTACGGCTACGACCTCAGCCGGGTCACCGGCCTCAAATCCGGCACCCTCTATCCCATCCTCATGCGCCTCGCCGATCGCCAGCTGCTCGAAACCCAGTGGGAGACGCCCGATCCCGGCAAGCCGCCCCGCCACATGTACCGCTTCACGCCCGAGGGCCTTCGCTTTGCCCGCGCCAACGCCGCCGCCATCTCCGCCGGCAGCCTCCCGCAAACCGCTCTCGGCTGGCTTCAGCGCGCATGGGTCCGCTCATGACCCGCCGCCGCCAACTCGCCGCGTGGCTGCTCCGCGCTGCGCTGCGCCTCGCCCCTCGGCAAACCCGCGCCTGGGCCGCCGCCATGCTCCGCGAGCTGGACTTCGTCAGCGGCGATTGGTCTGCACTCTTCTGGGCTTTCGGCAGCACCGCCGCAATCCTGCGCCACTCCGCGGGGGCCGCCTGGGCCTGGCTCACACAAAAATCAAAGGAGGAAGCTGCAATGAACACCACAGGCAAAAAAGCACTTGGAGTCACCCTCGGAATCGTCTCCGCACTCATGCTGGTCGGCTGCGCCTTTGCCGTCCTGCGCATCATCGGGGTCATCTTCCCCAGCCTCAACCACTCGCCCTGGGCCTATTGGATCGCCATCCTCGCCCCGCCGGAGGCAGCCTTCGTCGCCGCCACGATCCTGCTGTGGCGCAAGCGCGGCCCCGTCGCCGCCGGCATCCTCGCCACCGGCCTCGTCATGGCGCTCCATATCGGCGTCCACCTGGCCATGCGTTAGCCGTTGCCCGTCTCGCCCTCAACCTTTGGACCCGCAGTCCCAGTGCGCTCAATCTGGCCGAGCACGCCGCGCGTCCGATTGATCCAGTGCGGGTCTGCCATGCCGTCACCCTCGCTGCTGACCTGCTGGCGCATCGCCGCATACTTGCCCTTGCGCCGCGCGTCGGCGTCCATCAGCCGCTCCATCGCCACCACAGACTGCCGCAGCCCAATCGCAATCTCGATCTGCTCACTCAGCAGTCCCGCCAGCTTGCGATTTACGTCCAGCAGCGGCTCCAGTGCCGACCCGAGCATCGACTTCACCCGCGCATCGATCCGCGCGTCGACCAGCTTTAGCGTGTTCGCATCGAGCGCCGGCTCTTCGCCTCCGCCCGCCTTCGGCTGCTCAGCGGATTGCCCGTCCGGCTCGCCATTCGACATGGAGGCCGCTTGTTTGCCTGAATCGCCCGCCGGCGGTTTGGAGAACGCTTCAGCCGCATCAGTGGAGGCGTCCTGCTTAGCGCCTTTTTGCGCGGCGCCCGCAGCTGCGGGGGAATCGGTTTTCGAATCGCCGGAGGCGGGTGCGGAATGCTTTTCCGGACTCTTCGTTTCAGGCGGAGCTTGGTCTGTGCGGGCTTCATCCATAGCGCGGTTCTCCGAATCTTTCGATGCGGAAATGCCGTCCGGCGTATCCACCGGCGGCGCAGGGATCGCCGGCAACAGTCAGGCCGTCCCGCTCAGCCCGTGTTCCGCAGCCCCGCTGAAATCCCGCTGATGGTCGCCGCCAGCGCCCGATTCACTTCCGGCGTGTCTTCTCCGGCACGCTTGCGCTTGAGCATATCCACCTGGATCAAATGCATGGGGTCCACGTAGGGGTTCCTGAGCCGGATGGAGTGCGCCAGCACCTGGTTTTTTTCAAGCAGCTCGGTCTGGCGCAGCACCGCCAGCACGGCGCGCACCGTGCGATGAAACTCCCCGTCGAACAGGTCGTAGATCCGTTCCCGCAGCTTCGCATCCAGCACCAGCGAGGAGTAGAGGCGCGCTGTTGCCAGGTCAACCTTCCCCAGCGCCATCTCCACGTTGCGCAACAGGTCGATGAACAACGGAAACTCCCGCGCCATGGTCTGCAGCAGCTCGAGCGCGCCTGACTGGCCCAGGAACTGCTCCAGCGCAAACCCGACGCCGAACCACGCCGGCACCAGCAGCCGCGACTGCGTCCAGCCAAACACCCACGGAATCGCCCGCAGATCGGCCAGTTGCGGAGAGGCCTTGCGCCGTGAAGGCCGCGAGCCGATCTTCGCATTCTCCAGTTCGCCCACCGGCGTGGACTGCTCAAAGTACTCGAGCACCCCGGCGTCTTCCAGAATGTGCTCGCGATAGTAGCCGTAGGAGAGCGCAGAAAGCTGGTCCAGCGCCGCCTCCCACTCCGGCTTCAGTACACCCGTGAAATGCCCCTCGGGATCGCGCGCGTTCGGCCGCGCCAGCGCGTCAAGGGACGCCGCAATCATCAGCTCCAGGTTGCGCTCCGCGAGCACCTCGTCGGCGTATTTGAAGTTGAGCACCTCACCCTGTTCGGTAATCCTGAGCTGCCCGTCAAACGAGTCCATGGGCTGCGCAAAAATCGCCCGGTGCGTGGGGCCGCCGCCGCGTCCCACCGTTCCCCCGCGCCCGTGGAACAGCCGCAGCTTTACCCCCGCCTCGCGGGCCACCACGTGCAGATCGCGGTGCGCGCGGAAGATCTCCCAGGTCGAGGTCAGCATGCCGCCATCTTTGTTGGAGTCGGAGTAGCCCAGCATCACTTCCTGCCAGTTGTCCCACGTGGCCATCAGCGCGCGATAATCCGGCCTGCTCCACAGCGCGCGGCACACCGCCGGCGCCTGCCGCAAATCCTCAATCGACTCGAACAGCGGCACGGGCATGAGGCCAGGGTCCGAGCCAGGCCCGCGTCCTTTGCCTTCGACCGTCACCCCGCCCAGCCGCGCCAGCCGCACCACCGTCAGAACATCTTCCACCGTGGACGCGCCGCTGATGACGTATTGCCGGATCGCCTCCGGCGAGCAGCCCGCCTTCACCTCCGCCACCACGCGAAACGTCTCCAGCACGCTGGCCGTCTCCGCGGAAAGCCGCCCCGGCAGCGACTCGGCGATCGAGTCGGCAATGGCCTCTTTGAGCGCCGCGGCCAGCACCTTTGCATGCTGGCGAATATCGAGCGTGTGCAGGTGCAGCCCAAACGTCCGCACCTGCAAGATCAGCGGATCAATCAACGTCCGCGCAATGCGCACGCCGCGGTTCTCGATGAGCGAAGCCCGCAGCGCCTCCAGATCGCCGATGAATTCTGTAACCGAGCAGTAGGCCGGCAGCACCTGCGCCAGCTTGTCCTGCCCCTGCGCCAGCGTGTACTGGGTCACCGGCAGCGCAGCCCCCGCCGGCCCGGGGCTCTGCATCGTCCGCTGGACCCGTGCCTTCAGGCAGATCACAAACCGCCGGTAGTATTCAAACTCGTACTGCTCGCCAAATACCTGCGCCTCGGGCGTGTGTACCTGCGCCACGTAGGCTTCAAGCCGCGCCAGCAGCTCGCCGCTCACCGGCCGCTGCTGCGCGCTGGTCGTCAGCAGGTCGATAATCTCCTGCAGCTGCCGCTGGTAGTAGAGCAGCAAATGCCCCCGCGCCAGTTGGATCGAGTCGCGCGTCACCTGCGGCGTCACAAACGGATTGCCGTCCCGGTCGCCGCCAATCCACGAGCCGAACTCGAGCACCTGCGGCAGATCGAGTGTGTCAATCTCCAGCCCATACGAGGCCTCAAGCGCCAGCGAAATCTCCCGGTACAAGCTGGGAAGCGTCTCAAAGATCGAGACGTCGTAGTAGTCCAGGCCCATCTTGATCTCGTCATACACCGTCGGCCGGCGCGAGCGCACTTCGTCGGTCTGCCACAGGCTGGTAATCTCGGCGAGCACCAATTGCTCCAGCCGCTCCAGGTCCTGCTCCGGCACAGGAATCCGGTCCAGCGTGGCCAGAAACTCGCCAATGCGCCGCCGCTTGAACATCACCGATCGCCGCGCCACCTCCGTCGGATGCGCCGTAAACACCGGCACAATCAGCACCAGCTTCAGCCACTCCAGCGCCTCTTCCGCGCTGATGCCCACGCGCCGCATCTCCGTCAGCGTTCCGGCCAGTGACCCGCGCTGCCGCCCCGCCTGGCCGCTGAGCCTGAGCGCGATGCGCCGCCGCTTGCGGTGGTTGGTCTCCGCCAGATTGATCAGCTCAAAGTAGAAGGCAAAGGCCCGCGTCAAGAGCGTGGCCCGCTCCACCGGCAGCGAGTGCACCAGCTCCAGCGCCGTCGCCGCGTGTCGCGCCGCTTCGGCTTCCTCGCCGCGCTTCTCCGCATCGCGCCGCCGGATCGTCCCCTGCCGCAGCGCCTCCACGTGGGCAAACAAGTCGTCGCCCGCCTGCTCGCGCAGCACATCGCCCAGCAGCGTGCCCAGTGACCGCACATCGCGCCGCAGCGGCGCCTCTTTCAGGTCGCCCGTCTGCGCTTCAAGTTCCGCCAGCCGCTGCGACCAACTCTCAGGATTCCAAAGTAAGGCCATCGTGCTTTGATTATGCACGAAGCGAAATCAGGATCGTCTCAGCGTTCGGGTGGGAGAGCACAACGGCCAGACCGCCGCTGCGCGGCGCTCGCCCACATCCCGCCGCCGGGCCAGATTTTAAGTGCACCAATCCTTGCAAGCGAGGCCGACCCAGGTGATAGCATGGCGCATGATTTCCCGGTGCTTTGTTTCATGCTGCTGCGCGTTCCTTCTGGCATTGACGTTGCAAACCCCGGCATCGGCACAAGCCGCCGCGGCACCGCCGCCGGCCAGTTCGTCGGTCCGCGTCTACCTGACCGCCACCAACAAGGACGGCTCACCAGCGGTGTTATCGCAGGCAGAATTGAGCGCCTCCATCGACAAGCAACCAGCCGAAGTCACATCGCTCCATGCGGCAAATCAGGACAAGCTGCTGTTTGCGTTGCTGATCGATGGCAGCACCTCGCAAAATAAAGACGCCCAATCGATCAAGAGTGCGGCAAAGCAGCTCTTCCAAAGCCTGGCGGCGTCCGGCATTCAAGGATACCTTGGCGTCTTTGACGTCGCAGTTGCAATGAGCAGGAGGCCCTTACAGAATGCCGAAGCGATTCAAGCCATCGACAACCTCAAATTTGGAGGTGGATCCGCGGTCTTCAATGCCATCGGTGAAACGTGTACCGGAGCCTTGAGCAGATCACGAAACCCGGAGTTCCCTCGGCGCGTCATCATCTTGCTCTCCGACGGAGATGACAATCAGAGCAAACTGACCCCATCAAAGGCCGAAGAAATTGCAGCGGAGGAAGGCGTAGCTGTGTTTTCACTGGTGACTCCCCAAAAAAACCCGAAGGGCGGCTCGCTTCTGAGAGACGCGGGGATAAAGACTGGTGGCCAGGTGATTGTGGCAAGAAAACTGGAGGAAGGTGTCACGCCGTTGCTAAACGCAATCAATGGACAGTGGGCCCTGGACCTCGTGTCCACTCAGCCGTCCGATCATAAATCTCACTCGCTCACAATCACAGATTCACAAAAGCAAATCCAATTGAACGCCCCCGCGCACATCATGCTCCAATAGTGCTCTCTCGGTTACGCACGAACCCCCAGCCCCGCGTTTACTTGCGCGCCTTCGCCCGGAAGCAACTGGCGCTATGGTCGTTCACCATCCCAGCCGCCTGCATGAACGCATACACAATCACCGGGCCCACAAACTTGAAACCGCGCCGCTTCAGCTCTTTTGACATGGCCTCCGAAAGCGCCGTCTGCGCCGGCACCGGCCCTTCATTGCGCACCGGCTTGCCGCCCGCCATGCCCCAGAGAAATGACGAGAAATCCTCCCCGGCCTTCTCCATTGCGAGATAAATCCGCGCAGCGTCGATGGTGGCCTGAATCTTGGCCCGCGAGCGGATAATCCCCGGGTCCTGAAGCAGCCGCGCAATATCAGCCTCGCCAAACCGCGCCACCTTTGCCGGGTCGAACCCCTTGAAGGCCTTGCGGAATGCCTCGCGCTTGCGCAGCACTGTGATCCACGAGAGGCCCGCCTGAAACCCCTCCAGCATGAGCAGCTCCCAGAGCGCGCGGCTGTCGCGCTGGGGCACGCCCCACTCCGCATCGTGATACGCGCGCATCAGCTCGTCTTTCTGGGCCCACGCGCAGCGCGATTTCGTTCTCACCGTCATGGCTCTCATACTACCCGCCGAGACTTTCCATCGGGCTCCGGAGTCTAAAATTGAGGTGGGCCGCACCCGTTCGCTGGAAACCGACCCGGCCCGGGAATTGCAGCCAGGAGAAACCGATGCCCCTGATGAAGACCTCGAATCCCGCTTTGAGCGGCAACACGTTCCGCGATGCATCCGGCGGCCCGTATGGCGCGATGGTGGACGCGGCCAACCGCATGACGCTGAGCGGCACCGTGAACAAGACCGGCGTGCTGCTGATCTGCGCGCTGGCCACGGCAGGCTGGACCTGGAGCCTATTCTTCAAGACCCGCGATATGAGCGAAGTGGCGCCGCTGTTGATGGTGGGCGTATTCGGCGGCCTGATCTTCGCGCTGATCACCAGCTTCAAAAAGGAGTGGGCTCCGGTCACCGCGCCTATCTACGCGCTGCTGGAAGGGCTGGTGCTGGGCGGCTTGTCGGCCATGATGGAGATACGCTACCCCGGCATCGCCATCCAGGCCGTGAGCCTCACATTCGGCACGCTGTTTGTGCTGCTCATCGCCTACCGCTCCGGCCTGATCAAGGTCACCCAGAAGCTGCGCCTGGGCATTATCGCGGCCACCGGCGGCATCTGCCTCTTCTACCTGATGGAGATGGTGCTGGGCTTCTTCGGCATCCAGTTTGCGTCGATTAACGGCTCGGGCGTGATCGGCATCGGCTTCAGCCTGCTGGTGGTTGCGATTGCGGCGCTCAACCTGGTGCTGGACTTCGACTATATCGAGCAGGGCGTGCAGTTTGGCGCGCCCAAGTACATGGAGTGGTACGGGGCCTTCGGCATCCTGGTGACGCTGGTGTGGCTGTATATCGAGATCCTGCGCCTCCTCTCCAAGCTCCGCAGCCGCAACTAGAGCAGTTCTCCAATTCATGTGCTCTGTTTAGTTGCGTGCAAGGTGGCTTTTTCTTAAGGAAAAAGCCACTTATCATTGTGCTTTCGGTGTACAGCAATCGGAGAACAGCTATAGCCTCCCGCAAGCGGATGCAACTCGGACACCACGCCCGCACATCCGGCCCGGCATTCCATGCGCCTTCCTTCTGGCGCATGGACACTCCACGAGTCAATCGGCGTACTTGGCGCGCAAGCGCTCCGCCGCGGCGGACCGCACCGCAGGTGGGAACCAAGACAGATACCCGTTATCCACGTCTTTTTTTATTGCGGCGGTAGTTGCGGTCTGCTTATCCACGCATACTCTTGGCATAATCCAAGCAAGAGCGGTTCCTCAGTAACTGTTCCAACAATCGGATCCAGGGACCTTGACCGGCCAGACCCAACCCCAGGCTCCGGTTCAGAACACGAGTTCAACCCCATCGCCGCGAACCGGGCCCGAGCCACACCGGGCCGTAATCGCAGCGGGGGGCGGGAGCACTCAAGAGTGACCAGCTACAGCCGTCAGGACGTGTTGCGCATCTTGCAGATCAGTGCCCACCAGTTGCAGGGGTGGGAGCGCGCCGGACTCATCCCTCCGCAGACGGCCTACACCTTCCAGGACCTGGGCCAGTTGCGCACCGTGCGCGCCCTGCGTGCCGAAGAGGTCTCCGCGGCGTCGATCCGTCACTCCATCGTGGCCATGAAGGCCGTGGCCGGGATGACCAATCCACTCCTCGAGGCCTGCCTGGTGCACACCGGCACGCGCCTCGTCTTTCGTCATCGCGGAGCTATGGTGGACCCCATCCGCCGCCAGTTGCTCTTTGACTTTGAGCGCATCGCCCGCATGGGCAGCATTGACCACCCCACCCCCGCCTCGGAGCCCGCGCCCCTGCGCCGACCCGGTGCACAGGGGCCGCGCGGCGTGCAGGACAAGTTTCTGGCCGCCGTGCAGGCTGAAGAGGCAGGCGAGAAGCAGCGGGCGATTGCCCTCTACGAGGAGATTCTCAGCCTCGATCCCAAGTACGCGGCTGCCTACATCAATCTCGGCACGATCCTCTTCCACCAGCGCAGCTTCAACCTGGCAGAGGAGCTCTACCGCCGCGCCAGCGAGGTCGATCCGGGGTACGTGCTGGCCTTCTTTGACCTGGGCAATGTGCTGGACGAGCTGCAGCGGCCCGACGAGTCGATCGCCGCCTACCGGCAGGCGGTTGCGCTTTCACCCCGCTACGCCGACGCGCACTACAACCTGGCGCTGGCTTACGAGCGCAAGAGCGAGCGGCGCAGGGCGCTGCGCCATTGGCAGGCCTACATCAAGCTGGACCGCTCTGGCCCGTGGGCCGAGCATGCCCGCGGGCAGATCCGCAAGCTGCTCAGCCAGGAGAAGCTGTCGATTGCGGGGCGGGCCACAGGCTTTATCCCGCCCCGCATCGGCACGGCCCCGCTGGTGCTGCTGCACAAGCCTGCCTGACCCCTCGCTGCGGCGCCCATTCTCCGCCCGCCCGTGTTTTCTCTCCCCATCAGCCGTTTACAAACCCACATTTACACAAAAACAATTTGCCTGGGGGACAACTTTCCCTTCCCTCGGCGGCTCTAACTGGATCAAGGAGATAAATATGTCCCTCGGTAAAGTTCTTGCCGTTTCCGCCCTTGTCGCCGCGCTTTTCAGCTGCGCGCCTTCGGGTTCTGCCCAGGTCGTTGTCGGCGTTGGGGTAGCCCCGGAGTGCCCCTACGGCTACTTTGACTACGCCCCCTACGACTGCGCGCCCTACGGCTACTACGGGCCTGACTGGTTTAACGGCGGATTTTTCATCGGCGCCGGCCCCTGGTTCCACGGCCCGCGCGGCTTCTACGGCCACGTGGACAACCGCTTTGACCCGCACCAGGGTTATCGCGGCCCCCTCCCCGGCCGCGGCGCTCAACGCTTCAACCACTTCCAGGGCAACGAGGCCCGGGACGGTCGCGGCAATGTCGGCCATGCCAGCCACGAGGCCGGCGGAGAGCGCGCACTGCCCGGCTACCACGGCGGCGGCGGCGGACACGCGCGCCACTAAAACCTGACGGGCCGATTTCACCCTGGCGCTTGCCGAGCACGGCGCCAGGGTGCGATCGCAAGCCCATCGCCTTCATCGCAGCGGTAGCCGCGGCACGCTCCCCGCCTGCCGCGCACCTTGCGCTGCGTCCCCATTCGATTCAGTTTCCTTCCAGACCCCAGGCCGCCGGTTTTGATACACTCCGATGCCGGAGGCCTACATTCTTGTCGCACTCATCGCATTCCCCCCTCACCCAACTCTCTGAAGAAGAGAGCCTGTTTTTTGCAACCGTAAAGAAGTTTGCGGCCGAAGCCATCGCGCCGCAGGTACGCACCATGGACGAAGAGCAGCACTTTGCCGATCGTCTGGTGAAGCAACTGTTCGAACTAGGCCTGATGGGCATTGAAGTCCCTGAAGAGCTGGGGGGCGCCGGCGGCTCGTTCTTTGACGCGGTGCTGGCCATTGAAGCCATCTCCATGGTTGACCCCGCCGTCGCGGTCCTGGTGGACGTCCACAACACCCTGGTCATCAACGCACTGCGCCGCTGGGCCACGCCCGCGCAACAGCAGCAGTGGCTACCGAAGCTGGCTACCGGCACCGTGGGTGCGTATGCCCTGAGCGAAGCCGGCTCTGGCTCCGATGCGTTTGCTCTGCAAACCCGCGCGAAGAAGACCGATGGCGGCTACCGGCTGAACGGGCGCAAGCTATGGATTTCGAATGGCCGCGAGGCGGGCATGTTCATCACCTTTGCCACGCTCGATCCGGCGGCCGGCTATCGCGGCATCACGGCGTTTCTGGTGGAGCGGGCCGCGCCCGGATTCACCGTCGGCCGCAAGGAAGACAAGCTGGGTATCCGCGCCAGCAGTACCTGCGAGCTCATCTTCGACAACTGCGAGGTGCCTGAGTCAACCCTGCTGGGCGAGCCGGGCAAGGGCTACAAGATCGCCATTGAGACGCTGAACGAGGGCCGCATCGGCATTGGCGCGCAGATGCTGGGCCTGGCCGAGGGCGCCTGGGGACACGCGGCGAAGTACGCCAAGGAGCGCCGCCAGTTTGGCAAGCCTATCGCCGAGTTCCAGGCCGTGCAGTTCACGCTGGCGCAGATGGCCACGGAGATTGAAGCGGTCAAGCTGCTGGTCTATAACGCGGCGCGGCTCAAGGACGCGGGCCAGTCTTACGTGCGTGAAGCGGCCATGACCAAGCTGTTTGCGTCGCAGGTGGCCGAGCGCGTGGCCAGCCGGTCGGTAGAGATCTTCGGCGGCAACGGATTTGTGCGCGAATATCCGGCGGAGAAGTATTATCGCGACGCAAAGGTAGGAAAAATCTACGAAGGTACGTCGAACATGCAGCTGGCGACGATTGCCAAGCTGGTGCTCGGCAAGTAGGCACCTGAATCTTCAAATTGGCAGCGAGGCGTGAGCGCCTGCCTAGAGCAAAACCACGATAACAGTGCCCGGTTGAGCGGCGTGCGAGGTGTTGATTTCTTTAGGAAATCAACACTTTGAAGTCGTGGCTCAGGGTACACCTATCGTGATTTTGCTCTAGCGCCCCCCAGCCCA